>Ga0207701_10000087_pt1 | contig 80711 bp, 155 predicted proteins | sample KBSSwiSSwithPhiX_FD_184294 | JGI IMG/M metagenome (GOLD analysis project Ga0207701, IMG submission 184294) | Switchgrass rhizosphere bulk soil microbial communities from Kellogg Biological Station, Michigan, USA, with PhiX - S5 (SPAdes) (version 2) | ecosystem: Environmental > Terrestrial >...
GGTTACCAGCGTCCAGCAAGACGTTCACGACAAGACGGACCAAATCCCCTGCACCGACCCCGAAACGGCTGCTAACCTCGTGGCCGAGTGCGACGAGGGTTTGGTCTATCTCAACCTCCCCGGCTCTGACACGCCCACGGACGGCTCCGAGGGCTGGGATGGGTATATCTGGTTCGTGCTCGGCAACGAGCCCGAGGAAGTCGCCTGCGACTATACCACAAACCTCGACCCCGACCTCGACAGCATCGTTTCGCCCTGGTGGTGACCAGGCCCCTTCGGGGGCCTTACCCCCTTAAGGGGGTAACCTCAAGAACGGTCTCACATCGTGAGACGGGGGCTAGACGGCTTACGACTATGGGCGTAGTATCAGGGATACAAACTACCTCACCACAAGGAAGTGTCATGGAAGACTTCAACGAAAACCACGAGATTCTGCCCGCAGTCACCCTGGACGACGGCATCGTGGAGCACGACCAGGCCCTCATTGTCGCGGACGGTCGAGTGTTCTTCGACCTTGACGCCGTGTCGCTGGTGCTCCACCAGGACGTGCACATGCAGATGAGCATGGCGGAAATCCTGCCGCCCGAGGTCCACGCGGTCATCGGCATCGAGAGCGCCGATTACCTGCGCGGTGCTCACGACGCGACCATTCGACTGCACCAGATGGTCGAGGCAGCGCGGGCCGAGAACGGCCTTGAGCCGCTGTTCCCCAACGACCAGCCGGACGGCCCGCCGACCGAGAACCCCGACGAGGTTTCGCTGCTTGAGGCGATGTTCGCCGCTGGCAGCGACGAGGACCACGAGGCCTGAGCCGTGTACGAGCGAACCGATGAAACCCCGTGGGCGGCGGTGCCGCTTCTGGACTCCGACCTTAAGCCGACGTTATGGCTTAAGAACGACTGGGACCAGACCGCCGCCGACCTGCGGGACGAGGGTTACACCATTCAGTACCGGCCCAAGCGCCGCAAGGTGAAGCCCAAAACCATCGAGACCTGACGCCGGAATCACTCCGTTGCATCACATTGACGGTGGCCCGCGTTCGTAGGACCCAGAGCCCCAGCGGAGTGATGCCCGCTGGGGCCGAGGGGTATTACCCCCTAAAGGGGGTAAGCCCTGTTTTGGGTATTGACAGAGCCTTACGAGGTGTGAGAGGATAGACCCGTGAAGACATTCAGCACGCCCAAGGAAGCCCTGCTCGACGCTGGCCGCATTAAGGCTATTACGCGCGGGCGTATCTCTCGTGACAATCACGAATGGCTGGATAAAGAGATTGCGGCTAATCGCATTCGCATTACCGGCGTAACCGTGGTTAAGTCAGAAACCGCTAAGGGTGAAAAGCGCGTTTCTGTCAAGAGTCCTAGCACTCAGACCGAAAAGCACATTGCCGATATCTATATACCCCGGCCTAAGCACGAATACACGGCTATCGGGATTGAGGACAACAAGGTTTATGGTATGGCAGAAGTCTGCAATGTCTGTCGCGTTAGCCTTGTGCAATGTGTCCATGACTTTCCCACCATTCTCGGGGGAATACAGGTAAAGGTAGTTCCCAATGGATAGGCTTAAGCGGATTCTCGGTTATCTGCTTATCTCGGGAGGGGTCATATACCTTATCGTCATTCTTTTGGGTGTGGCTGCCATTCTCGGAATCACGGCATGGATTCTCGCAGCGCTGCTGGCTGGATTCTTCCAGTAAGCGTCTCAGCATGTGAGATTCTTCCCCAAACCTCTTGTGCTAGCCGCCAAACGGGAGTAGACTTACTCTCGTAAGGCAAACAACCCAGTCCCTTAGGAGACACAATGCCCAGCAAGTCCCAGAAGAACCTCACGCCCGCCTCGTCTGCCGAGGTCCGCGCGTGGGCTGCCGAGAACGTTCCGGCTCTTGAGGCCGCGAAGGTTTCCACGGCGTTCCTCAACCCGCCCAGCGGCAAGGTCCGTGGCCGCGTCCCCGAGGGTGCCCGCGTCCTCTTCACCGAGGCGACCGGTCGTCCCGCCGCCGAGAAGTCGGTGGCCGAGACCAAGCACATCGACCTCACGCTGACCAAGCGTGACAAGGCCGGTCGCTCGCGCGGCAAGGTCACCGAGTCGTTCCCGGTGGCCGAGGTTCGTCGGCTCGGCGGCGCGCCCGCCAAGGGTCGCCTGTCCAGCGCCGTGCTGGCCGCTGCGGTTGACCGCATCCAGGCCGACCGAGGCTGGTGAACACGTGCCCCGGCACCCTTGACGGGTGCCGGGGCTGCGTGCTATACTACCTGTGTGGGTAGTTGAGCGCCAAGCGCTCCGGGCCGGGGAGCCGCTGCGGTCAGTCGTCGGGCGAGCAGCGTCAGTCTCCCCGGCCTTTCCTGCTTTTACCCCCTTGAGGGGGTAACCTTATGGACGGGCAGTATAAGGTTGTAGCCTAATGGTCATAATTGGGGCTAGTCAAGAGTTAATATACAGGGTACAATGGAGACATGAACGAACCGACGATTGACGCACGCCTAATTGACGACAAACTCTTTGTCGATATGGATGCATTGAATGCATTCCTGCGCAGCGAACCGGGACCCTATTACTGGGTTAGGAAAGCCGCTAGTGCTATGCAAGTACCGGAGGATATCTCTCTTGCCAATGGTATGGAGAAGATTATCGAGCACCTTGAATTCACGGCTATGCAATTGCGGGAGGACTTGTCGTGAACGAATACGTGACTAACATTATGGACACGTACCTTAGGCTTACCGAGGCAGAGATTGAAGAGGGTATGCATTGGTATGACAATACCCGCGCCCTCGCCACGGAGTGGGCTAATGGTGACGTGTGGAAGGGTGCAGGGGTTATCGCCGCATATTCCCCGGCTACCGATTGGCCGCGTAATCTTGAATTGGCTAAGTCGTCCCTTGAATTGGGATTCGCCCGCACCGACGCATTGGGAATGAATGCGCTAAAGGCCCAGCGTATTCTCGACGGCGAGCCGGTATTGCCGGTACTGAATGGCCCTAAGACAACGGCATTCGCCTCTGCTATTGCCGACCCTGATAGTGACCTAGTGACTATTGACTCTCACGCTTATTCCATTGCGGTGGGATATTGGGTGCCGACTAGTGGAGTGCCCCATCTGCGTAAGCGTCGTTATGCCTCGTTTGCTGACGCATATACCGAGGCCGCTGGTCTGGCCGGGTATCACGTTAGTCAATTCCAGGCTATGACGTGGGTTGGGTGGAAGAACCGTCACCCTAAGTCTGAATATAGGAGTAGGAAGCGAGGATAATTGGGCCTTTCTGGCGGTACCGGGGGAGGCCCGAACTTTGGAGATAACCCTCCAAAGCCTGTGATTATTGAACCGGGTATTCCCCTTTCTGACCACGTGGATTCGGAGGCAACTTATGTAGGTGATGAACACGGCTGGATTGAGGTTGACCCTGACCTCGTTTGGTCTAACCCTGAAACCTATATCTGGGTAGGCTATGAACTAGTCGATAATGTCATGGTCTATTACTTCGAATTCTCTGACTAGGCCCGAAAGGGCCTAGTCCCCCTACCCCCTTAAGGGGGTAAACTTCTGCCAGACCCTTGACGCCGACCACGAGAGGGCGTATCGTTCTACCTATGGATATCTACTGCGTGCGGTGCTCAGAGCCCGTCGATATGGACTACCTTCACGACCTCGTGGAAGAGGGCATGTATGCTAACTTCCAAGAGGCCCTTCACGCTTTCCAGACCAAGGGCTGCGAGGCGCTGGGCGAGCCTAAGTGTGAGCGGACCGACGACTTCAAGGGCGAGGTCATGGGTGCCATGTTTGACCTCTTGGGGGATGACGTGGACGGCGCGGCTGCCATGATGGAAGACTTCGAATACTTCGGGATGCTGGACTAATGGCGCGCGAGTTGAGCGGTGCCGACTGGTCCGCCGTCGAGTGCTTCGGAGAGTCGCTTTCCGAGGTTTTGGCCGATGCTGCTATGGTCATCGCACGGCAGGAGAAGCGACACCCGCGTACCGGCCAACTTTATCACGAGCGCGGTGCGGCACGCATTCACCACGCCGAGCACGAAGACGGTCACCAGATTGTCATTACCTTTGAGGGGGCATGATGAAGTCACTAGTGGTTTTCCTAGTTGACAACGGCGAGGACACGGACGGACTCGCGGGCTGGATTGACAAGGCCCGTGGTATCGGGGTTACCGACTATGACCTCGCTGTGGACGTGTCCGAGGACGAGGACTTCACGCTCGACTTCACGGGCGAAACGGTCTATCTCCGACGCTTCCCGGATGGAGGCGTGCTCACCCCATACAGGTGAGCACGGCCCTTACCCCCTAAAGGGGGTAACCCCATAAACAACAGCCAAAACAGGGGCATCACGCATAACATTAATGCACTAACCCCCAAATAATCGCTTTACGAAAGGTCTGCCACAATCCCGGCAATATTTCCTTTACGAAAGGGTAGTATAAGTCCCTGGAATGTGCATAGGTTCCCTATGCACTTTGATTGTTCCTTCACAGTCGCCGGGCACCTCTAATTAGACCGATATACGTCCTAGTAGTAGCATATATACAATGGAATGCAAGCATTCTCCCATATATACCCCTCCGCACCCCCAAAACAGTCTCTTTTGTAGGATTCCTACAAAGAATTGGCCGTTTTGGGGGTGTTTTGGCGTGTTTCTTTGTAGGATTTGTCCAAAAGGTATAACCCCTCCATCACACAATAGTCTGTTCAACAGACTAATTATCTACCAACCAACCAAAGTCTTGTGAAGTTTATTGTCAACTAATCGGTTTATAAACCATCTGGTTCAATACATCTGACCCCAAAAGGGGGCCTTTACGAAAGGGTTAGGCCTACTGTGGGAATACTACTATAGATATTACTGGTTGTCTTCTAACCCTGTGTACCGCGCCTGTCCCTCAGGGGTGTATGGCCTGACCATGGACCAGAATTGCAGGTCTTTCATGTACTGCTCGCCAGCGGGTGAATCCATAAAGGTGTGCAGGAAGTTTACCAGACTGGCGGGCATGTTCTTAACCATTTCGTCTACCATACCCCGGTAGTAGGCCTGGTCCATATCCTTATGGTCTGCTAGTGCCTGTAGAATCATTATCTGTAAGCCTACGTTACAGGCCCATTGGTATAATTCGTCATTCATCATACCCCTCCGTACCGTCGCCAAAGGCGTCGTCCTCACCGTCGAGAAACGCGCGCATGCTAGCCTGGTCTCCGGTGACCACGGCAATATTGGCATCAATCATCTTGAGGGCCATTTCAACACCGAATATGGTACCGCTCGTGATGCCCTTGATTTCCTCAAACTCGGGCTCTTTGGCCTGTTCGACCATTTCCTTGCGCAACTGCGAAACCTGCTTACGAAGGTTCAGTAGCACGTCTGTTTGAATCTTTCTCTTGTCTTCCATAAATGTACTATTTTAGGGTGGTCAGACCCTTCTCCTAAGTTTCAAATTAAAGGCATGCTTTTTATACCGGGCGGCTGCGCGCGGGGTGCCACACCACGTCACGCTCAGCCCACCACTCACGCCAATTGGGGCGAATGGTACCAAAGGTGTCGAACTCTCGCATTAGCCCGTTCAGGGTTTCCATGGATACCACGAGTGTTTCCAACAGTACCGTGCCGCTGGGTAGATGAATGAATTGAAAAGCGTTGTTACCGTCGTACCCGGCGATTACCTTGTAATCCTCAGTCCAGTGCTGAGTCATTCTTACGAACCTCCAATACCCACGCGCTCACGTCAGGGGCCTGGTCAATGGCTTCGGTAATCCATTGTACCTCGTCGCCGTCAGGGTCGTCAGCGTCAATTTCCACGGTCATGATTAACATGGTGCTCTCCATCCTCCTGGTGCGCTTGGCATACCTATTACGATATAGCACCGGTCACAGCAAAACATATTGCTGATTGGGTTATAGGTACCGTCCTGGCGAGCGTACTCGTCAACCGATACCTCTTCGATTTCGGCCTCAATCTCCCACCCCGGAATCTGGTCAGCCGGGGTGTGGCAATTGAAACAAACAGGCATACCGACGACGCGCATTACTCGCCCTGTTGCTGCTTAGCGAATGCTGCCACGACGCCGACCGTGTGCACCAGCAATTCGGTAGGCATTTCTGCTACCATCTGGTCCACCATCTTACGGCGCTCTTCCTCGGTGTGCAGGTCCCAGCGCACGCTCAAGAACATAAGCATGGGTGCGGCAAACCTGGCAAACTGCGCCGGGTCCTTGATGTTACCGGAACGGCTGCCCTCTAGGCGCTGGGCGTACTCGCTATGACTCTCGTCACTCATATTAACTCCTTAGTTACTTGCTTTACAATATTAGCCTCTTGACGCAAGGCTTCGGTAATTTCACTTACCCGGTCTAGTTGATGTGCGATACCGGCCATTTGCATTTGGTAGTCGCGGTCTTCCACGGCCTTGGCAATGTCCTTAATTGCGTTGTGGATTTGTGTGTAGTCGTTACCCACACAATGAATGTGGCGGCGGGTATAGCAATTACACTGGTCCCAATCGAACCAGCGCGACTCATAACCCCGATGCATAAAGTGCTCGGTGGCATTGTCTCTGCCAATCTTTAGGTCTATGGCAGCCAGGGCAGACTCTAGGGTGCGCTCGTCATAAGGCCTATTGTCCTTGGGCAGCGCGCGGAATTCTTTCATGATTTCCTTGGCTGGCTTGCTAGCCAATACCCGGTCGCCGCGACTATTGACCAGCATGGTCCGATATGCATGGATGCCGGACCCGCCGACCAGCACTAGGACGCCCAGCACCAGGCCATAGATTATCCATAGAAACATTACAGTAGTTCCTTCGTTACTTGTTCAACGATATCGGCCTCTTGATGTAGGCGCATGGTCATTTCAGTAACGCGGTCTAAGTCTGGTGCTACCCCGGCCACGGCCAGGTCGTGCTCGCGCTGCTTGATTGACCTATAAATCTTGACAACGGCGACCATGAGCCCCACGTATTCAGGGAATTGGTCGCACCGGTTTCTACCACAGCCGCAATATTGGTTGTCGTACTCTTTGACGTAAAAGTCCCAGTGAAAGAAGTGTGCGTTAACCTTGCCGCGCTCGTACTTTACGTCCAGTGCTCGCAGAGTGGATTCTAATTCATCCTCGGTGTACGGCTGGCTGTCTGCGGGCAGGTTACGAAAGTAAGCCATTACCATCTTGCCACCATGAGACAGGCCAACGGCAGTCTTTGTCTTATGACGGGACAGACGCGGGCCGGGGAATTCATCATAATTAGCAGCCAGCACACCATAACCAGACAAAAGGACAAGAATTAGCACAATGAATGCAAACGTCATGCCGGTCCGACCTGGCCCTCGTGCACAGACACCCGCTTGTTTTCGTCGTCTACCAACAGCACCAGACGGTCGTCCCAGTCATGGCGCAAAACAGTGAACAGTCGTCCGCGCCAGCGGACGACCTCACCGGGCTCGTACTTAGTCATTGACATACCTACATTCGAAGTCGTGGTCGTCGTTTTCTACCCATTCGTGCTGAGGGCTGGACAGGCAGGCCTGCATCTTCAAGTGGTTAACGTGGGTGTCATACGAGATAGTACCCATCAGCGCAATAAGGAACACCAGGGTACAGAAGATGCCCAGGATTAGTGCGTAGGCACCCTGCTTGCTCACTGCTCGACCCAATCACCAACAAAGCGACTTTCCAGGCTGTCGGCCTGGCTGTCGGTGATGACGCCCTCGTTGTAAGCGAAGTCGATAACCCGCTGCAACAGGCCCCGGTCGTCGCCGGTATAGTCGGTGTACCTCATGTTATTACCTCATCCTTAACACGGTCGTAGATTCTGAATACAAGGTTAATGCTGTACTCGCGGTTGACTAACTTCCAGTACCGTCGCCTGGCCGCACTCTCACGGCGTCTGTAAGCCACAGCGCGCCACTCTGTAGCGCCTTTGGAAATAGAGTCGTGCAGGTATGCCGCCTGAATTTCGTAGCGCTTAGGACGCCGCTTCTGCGGGCTCAGTGCTTGACTCATCGTTCTCTTCCTTAACGTCCCAATCCTCCGGGGGAATGGTTGCAAACGCAGCGCGGACAACGCGGTCCACAACGAGGCAGCCATAAACCACAGCGACGACGAACGCAACCGGCACCACCAGCGGCAGCAGAAGACCACAGGCGACCGTCGCCAATCCCCAACGCAGCCAACGCTGAAAATCCTTGGCCTCATTCAAGTGACGCTGGTAAGCGGTCTCGCGGTCTCCCCTGAAATAATAAGGGGTATCTTCGCCGTTCTTGATTGCCCGCGCCGTTGCCAGGTTAATGCGGTAGTCGTCGTAGTTCCAGACCGAAACCAGGATACCAACGCATACAATAGCCATTCCGAAGGTTGCCCAAAGCAAATAAATCGTGCTCATGTCATTCTCCTATCCTCCGCCCCTTGTTGGGCATGGCTCCATCCTAGCACGGCACAAGCCGGGGGTCAACCCCCAGTTTTAGAGATTCTTCTCTACCCAGTTGGCAATCTGCTCAAAGGTCTTGCCCTCGTTATCGTTCATGTGAATAAGCCGCTTTTGGGCGGCGGCACTGATGCCGAAGAACGTCATCATTTCGGGATTAAGGTCGCCGTCTACGTACAGGTCTTCCCACGGGTCGTCCAGATAAAGGTCCGACCCCTCCTGACTCTGACGTTCGGACAGTTCTAACTTAAGGTTGTACTGCCGCTGGCCCAAGTTTTCGCGTGAGACAATCTGAGGGGTGACCTCACACAGCACACCGAGACAGCAATAGGTGTTATCGCCACCATAAAGTTGCTCTTGGGCCTGTCCGTACTTACCGGACCGCAACGCCTTAAGCCACCTTGTCTTGTGCTTTGGGTCCATCTTCTTATAACTCATCGGTGCTTCTCCACTTCTGCCATGATAGCCAACTGGGCCATGGGGATAAGGTCTTGGGGAACATGGTTTCGCAGTTCCTCAAGAATCTCTAATACCGCCTCGTCCGACAACGGCTTGTTTGTCAGGATGCCGCCCGCAATGAGGCTTATGCCCACCAAGGCATTGACAATCCACTGTTCCTGCTCGGTCATAGGTTTTCCTCAATCCAGTCAGCAATGGTGTTAAAGTTGTTGCCCTCGTCGTTCATACCGATAAGGTGGTTCTGCTCCGACGAGTTAATGCCGAGTTCGGTACGCAGTTCGTAGGGCAATTGGACCCGGCTTTCGGCGTAATACCACTCAGTATTTACCTTGTGGGCCGTCAGGCCCGCTACCTCACAGAGCACACCGAGGCAACAATACTGCTCGCCCAGGCTTTTGGTACTACGCTTTAGCACGCTCTTGCCCTGACGATAGTCACCCGAGCGCAGAGCCTTGACCCACTTGGTCTTAGTTGCTTTCTTCACTGTGCTGCCTTTCGTACAGGGTGTTTTGGGGAACTTTTAGGTCGTACCGGGCGTGCTCACCAAAAGTGATGAGCGCCAGGATGCCGACCACCACGATAACCAGCAGCAGCATCCCGCCAAAGGACATAACCACATAAAGTGGCATCAGTCCAGTACCTCGTCCAATCGCTCGGCAATGCCAGCAAAGTCCACGGGAGCGACGCTCTCATAGAAGTTGGTCTCCGGGTTAACCACAACCTCACCGTCATTAAGACCAATGAACTTGTTTTGCTGGTCGGTGGAAATGTCGAAGGTTTCCATCAAACCCGTGGTCAAGGCGTCCATGTCGCCGTAAGGCTCACCGGCAAGCCGGTACTCGAAAACATCATCCATGTCTTCGACCTCAGTCTTTACGACAGGGTAACCCAGTTCCATGGCTACCTCGCACAGTACGCCTAGGCAACAAAAGCCGCCGCCACGGTTCATGGCAGCACGGCTCTGCTTATACAGGCCGCTGGTCAGGGCGTCGGCCCATGCATCCTTAAGTGTGTCTTCCATTACAATCCTAACTTGTCGAGCAGGCCTTGTTGGTCTGCGATGGTCCACATTACACGAAGTTGCTCTACGTTGTCAAGACCTATCTCGGCGCAAATTTGCTCCAATGTCATGGACGTATTGAGGAACAGGTGGTGGCTTCTCTTTAACTGTTCAATGCTGTTGTCATCAAACCTCACTGTATTCCTCCAATCGAGCCAGTAGGTCTACGGTTTCTACTCTAAACATTCTTACCTTGTAGCAGCGGCAGCCTTTATTGTTGCAGCCGCATATGTTATTACTCATCACGTGAACCTGTTCGTCCACGGGGTCAAGGAACCAGCGACGGTGTACCCGGCGACACTCTGAATGTCGGCCCTGCGCACATGCGTCAAATGGTCCCATGTTATCCATGTTACATCAATTCTTCGTAGGTCTTTCGTTCGATTTCCAGACCGCTGCGCTGGTCTTCCATGTATTGTAGCACGCTGCTAATGTCGATATCGCGGCGCACCACCTCACGCTTTTGTGCATCCTTGGCGTTAATTGCACGGAAGGTTTCTTCCATAGCATAAACCACCTTATGCCGCTGAGTCGTGGTGAGGTCTGGGTTAGACATTACGTCAATGATGTTGGTTGGAAAGGACCGCTTGTCTTCGTCAGACAGGTCCCAATACTCTATTGCCAACGTGTGCAGGGGGTTTCTGTCGTGACAGCCATAAGAACGACTGTCAGGCAGATACTTTGGGACCTTTGCCAGCGGATGCAACTTGCCCAGCGTCGGCGCTACCCAGGCGAGCATAAAGAACACCATAATCACGGGCATTACGAGCCAGGGAGTGATGGTGGCGAGCACACTGGACGCAACAATGCAGGGCAGCGACAGTGCCATGCCCCAAAATACCCGGCTCCAAGGTAGGTCAAAGTCATATTCTTTGTCCCACATGTTGAACATGGGCCAGCGCAACGGGTGCATTTGATACCATTGCTTTTTATTCTGCACGTTATTCTCCTAAGTCAATGGGCCAGGTAAACCCACTGTTGTATGACAGGTTGGGTGCCCACATGTCGGTTAGTCCGAACTCTTCCTCTAACACTTTATATACTATCCCGAAACAGGTTCTTGCATTACCCCACTTGCGGCACCGACAGAGGTTTATCTTATAAGTATACCGCCACTCACCGTCGTCGTCCTGGTCATATTCCCATGAATTGCACTGACACTGCCGGGTAGATGGTAAATACGGCATAGCATTAACCGTTGTACCGTTCACCGCATAGGCGGTAACCTCAGGTACGGCAATATCATACTTCCACAGATACCGGGCCTTACGACGCATGGTGCGAGACCGCTCTGCCTCCAACTGATTAACGGTGTGACCGGTAGCGTCTTTGGAGGGGTCATGCATTACCTTGTATACCACGCCGTCCGGTGCCAGCAGTGCTCGACGGTAGCCGCCCCACCCAACAGTTTTCCAACCATTGGGTGCGCGGCTGTCGTAGTCAAGGCTTTCTGCTATTCGGGCTAGTTTCTTACTCCCAATCACCGGGGCCTGGTGAACAACTTGGTCAGCAGGGGCAGAATCTCGCTCGCAGCGGCCCGTAGAGCCCTCTCTGCGGCCACAGACAATTCATCCAGGGGGTTGGGTCCATCTGAATTGATTGGGTCCGTAGCGTCGCTCCAAGCGTTCTCGCTGGGGGCGGGCCTATCGGAGTGCACAACCTGCAAATGTGCTTCGGCGCTGACCACAATGCTTGCCAGACTGTTTGCCTCTATTAAAATAGACCAATGGTTTGGACAGTCGGAACACTCTAGTACAGGGTGACCCGCTGGGCTTAGCACCACGTGGAATCTATCTAAGTTCATTTGTTTTCTCCATACTTGTCGTTAAACCATTCTTCAACGAAACCCGCGTGCCACGACCAGTATGCTGCGGAGTCCTTGATGTAAAAGTTGTCTTCGTCAATCAACTTACCCTCACGGTAAGCCTGACGACCCTCTTCAAAGTAATAAGTAATGAACTTACTCATCACTCACCCAGAGCCAGGTCGGCGGCATCGAACAGATAGTCCTGATACATACCAATCAGGTCATCGTTAGGTGCCTTGTCTTCATCGGGGAGGTTTTCGTATACCTCCATGTACCACGTGTCAAAGTCAATCATCAGCAACTCCCAAAACGATAAGACAACCAGGATTCAAACTCGTCGTCCCAATGAAAACCCAAGTCATCGAGCATGCTAACGTCGGATTCTTCCATATTGTCAGGAGAGACGCCGACGTAAACGCGCAACTCGTCATGCTCGCAGTGAGTCGGAGCGTGGGTATCCTCATTCATGTAACGACGAAGAATACCTAGTGCCATAATCAAGTCATCCATTAGTTCCACCTATCTGACTGAACGGAGTTATAGTGCTCTACCGCCCAGTACCAGTCGCGCTCGGACAGGGCAATAAACTCTTCGCTGTATTCACCCAATGTACTCGCCCACGCTCAGTTCACGGAGCAGCATGGCGGCGGCAAAACCGTTATTCTGCGCCCTTTCGAAGTCTTCACGGCTAACCTCTAGCCGGTCGAGCAGGGTGCCGTCGTCATCGGTAACGTTAATCCACATCATGACCTCCCGGTCGTTGCAGGAAAGTTTTCCTCAGAACACTCGTCCATGATTGTGTCGTAAAGGACCTTGTAGTCGTCGGCCAGCGCAATGCGGTCGTCGTCCACGCCCATATCCTGCAACTCTTGCAGGTAATCAAAACTACGCATGACAGTTTTCCTCTCAGACGAAATCGGACCAGCGGAGACCGTCTTGATAACCCTGCTCGCCACCGTACCAGCCCGAGTAATCGGTCTCGTCGGGGTAAGGGGCATTCATCATCCAAAGGGTTTCCAGGGCGGGGCAGTCGCCGTCGCCCGTGCACTCGTCGTGCTCGCCAAACTCACGCACGCACGGCAGCGGCACGTTAGCGGGCACCGCCACGTCCACTTGGTCAAAATCACGGCGCACATAGATAGCGTCGTAACGATAGTTGCCGTAGGCAACTGCCTCGGCGTCGTACTCGTTGGCCCACACGTAGTCGGCGGGCAGACGGTTCACAGTAAGCATAACTTCCTCCATCGCTTGGTGTACCACCATCCTACCCGCTCGACAAGCGTGTGTCAACCCCCAGTTTCAGAAGTTCTTGAAGAACTCCGTGCTGGTCATCTGCTTGGTTTTATCGGCATTAGCCTTGGCAATGCGCCTCTCGACGTACCGGCGCAGTTCGCGGCTCGACTCCTGCGCGACAACGGTTTTCCAGATTGCCGCGCCCCAGTTGCGCTTCCACGCGGAGCGGTACGCAGCCAGGGAAAACCCCAGGGCGAATAAGACCTGCGAGACAAGCATAACCTTGTCGCTGGTCGTCGGGAAAAGGTCTTCAAGCAGCGGCTCGCCGGGGTAGTCCCTAAGCGGGGTGCCCTTACGTTCAGTGGTTTCCATAATGTTTCTCCTAATAAGGGCTACCCGGCCCCCAGTGGGGCCGGGTAGCGAGTTATTACTTCTTGACTTCGCCCAGGTTCGGGGCACCGCCGACGATGCCAGGCGCAAGCGGCTGGTTATACGTCAGCATGTTCATGCCGTTACCCACGGTGAACTCGATAAACGTACCGTTCACCGCGTCCTTGGCGTAGTAAGTGTTGCACTGACCGCCAGAGTAGTAAACGCCGTCAGTACCGGGGGCCGGGACGACGAGCGGAACGGCGTTATCTCCGGGAATCTCCGGGGTAATCACCTTGTAGTTGGGGCGCAGCGACGCACACATGGTCACAGGCGGGCCGACGGTAACGTAGTAACCAATGGCCTCACCCGAGTCGTTCATGAGATAGGTATAAGCCTGAGCACCCTTCTTCCCCCACGTGTCGATGTAGAAGTTAATCGTGTCGCGGGAGTTGGAGTAAGGCATGTTATGAGCGGGCTGGTTCTTAACCTGCGCGTCATAATTGGACTGGCCGGTGGCCGACTCCTGCTTCTGGCCGTCACCAGAGGTGTCGGGGCCACAGCCGGTGACCATGAAAAGCGCAGCGAGCGCTGCGGCAAGGGCTACAATCTTCATTCGCATGTTACAGTTTCCTTCGGGTTATAGGTGATATGGAAAGGAAGACTGCTGCTAAGGAATTGTGCCTTAGTCGCAGACTTTGAAGCGTCGGAGTTGTATTGTCCGACCATTGAGTTATAGGTGTTCTTGGCCGCGAGCACGTTGTGGGAGTCCACGGTCAATTGGGTGGAGTCTACCCCGGCAGCCTTGTCGCTGTCAAGGGTGTCTTCCAGGTTGTTAATGTTGTTCTGCTGAGCCACAATGGCATTACAGTCATCGTGAAACTTGTCGTACGCCGCGATGCGGTAGTCGGCAGAGTTTGTCTTGATGTGGGCGTTACCGGCACCGAACAGCGGGGCCAGGGCAACGGTAGCCGCCCAGATACCGAAAATCAGTAACACTACTCCGGCGATTGCACCGAAAACCACGGCGACCGGGTGTCGTTCGTACCACGTCATTACTTTGTCCTGTTCTTAGTAGGAGTTTCCGACCATGCTTCTACATAGTCAATCATCTGTCGGTGTGAAAACATGAACACACCAGCGTTTTGCAGGTTAATGAGGAATGCGAACTGGCCGGGACTGAACAGCCATTCAAGAATGCTGTGTACCATGTTACCTCCAAGGTAATAGGCTGAGGGTGCGAGCAAGACTTTCTGCCTTGCTGGTAGGAAGGGTGTTTACTACACCGTCCTTGTGATAAAGCAACATCGTTGGTACATGCTGGATATCTGCTTGCCAGTCGGCTCTATCAATGTCTACCCGGACCAGTGGCACCCTTGTCAATTCAGACAAAGCCTCAAACTCGGGCTCAAACCTGCGGCAAGGCGCACACCAGGACGGCGCGGTGTATAAGACCACCATGAAGGTGTCATTATTATTAACAGTCTCTTCGAACTGTTCGTGTGATGTAATGTCAGTAATCATAGAGGGCTAACAGCCTTGGCTCGCCAGGTATTCCCAGCCGCGTCACGGTGTAGGCCGTCATGGCAGTCGGGCTCGACACAGGGGCCGGTATGGGTATATAGGTAATTACCCTCTACCGCCCCACACAATTGCTCGCTCATCAGAACGGCAGGTCCGGCTTCTTATACAGAATCTCCACCCGGAGAAGTTCTGCCTTAAGGCCCATGGTCTTGACCGCAGCCGTGTAATCGCGCAAAGCCTGCTCGGGATTGGTTTGGGTCTTCATGCGCTGCTCGCTGCCACCCAAGAGATAAACAACCTCGACGCCGTAGCACTCGGGCAGAGCCTCGGCGGCGGCGAGCGCATCGCTGACAGCCAAAGTGCGGTCGGCAACAGATGACTTAGGCACGCTAACCACGTCGGTCGGCTGGACCGTGACATTGAATGCCTCAAGCGCAATGAAGGTAAAGGGACCCTGATTCCTAGATGGTCCAAAACGGTGCTTAATGTTGTTAACGGCGTTTCCTACCGAGCCGCCCGCCTTGGCGGTGTCCACAAGCATGTTATATTCCATGCGCGGTACGTTGTCATAAAGGTAGTGGTCGCCCGCCTTGGTGACCAGCACCAATTCCCGTGCGCGCTCGGCGTAGTAAACGTTAGAAACCCAGTCCGAGACGAACGGGTTGCTTGCTTGCAGGTTGTGCGAAAAGGTAAATGTAACTGGCACGGTCTTATCCTTAATCCATGGGGGTTTGATTGACATTACTGATAGTCTCCGATGTACATGTAAACTGCGTGGCCGTCAGGCAGTCGCTCAATGATGAGCCGTCCTACGGTGAGGTACGCGCCGACAGGCTCACTATACAGGATGCGAGCGGCTTCGTCAAGAGCCGCCTCTACGTCACTTTCGTCGGGTATTATTCGGCCTTTGTCGGCCAGTCGCCAGTAGAATTCGTTTAACTTGAACCACTTAGCGATTGTTCTTTCAACGGGTTCCATTACAGTCCCGCTCCACACGTCATGCACGGCATGGACTCGCCGTCCTTAGGGCAAAAGCCCAATTGGTTGAGCATGTTGGTCAGCCTTTCGACTTCTTCCTTTTCGTCACAATAGGCCTGCCAGACTGCGTGAAAATCGGGGTCTAGTTCAGAAGTCATTATCTTACCCCGCTCAGTCCGTGCGGCCAGTAGGCTCGGTGCACAAGGTTAATGCAGTCCGACCCGCTGACGGCAGTGTCTTGATAGTTCGGGCAGGCCTCGGCATGAATCACAAAGCCGTCCATTAAGTCTGAAAACTCCTGGCAGAACGCTCTTTCAAAAGGCTTGTACTTTGGTACATTAATACTTTGCCGCCGCTCGTGCCACTCCCGCATGAACCTTTCGCTTTCAGGCTCAGCCCTATGCTTCGGTTGATAATCCATCAAACAATTCCTTTGTTAGTATCGGTACCCCGCGCTCGCGCTCTAGTTGCTCGACGCCGGGGCGACCTTTCTTCTCTAGCCAGGAGGCCTCTTCTGCGTTCCATAGACCCTCTGCAATGCCCGCAGAAAATCGGAACGGTAGATACCGCCCACCGAATTGTTTCTCGTACTCAGCGTACCTGCGATGCTCTGCTACGGCTAAGCACTGGACGGCAGCCAGAAAGGTTTGGGGGTCCATGGCAGGTGCGCCAGTAGACCCTCCGAAATCAGGCATTTCAGCCTCGTGTGCAATAATGTCCAAGTAGTATCGCATCAGGTCATCTAGTCTAATACTGGACGAATACTTGCGGGCCTCTACGTCGTCAAAAATGTCGTTGTGCTTGAACTGGTGGCCGGTACCGAACAGTTTGTCGTTTACGCATACTACAAAGTCGCCACCCTTGGGCGTCGTCTGCTTAGCATGTCTACCGGGCATCAGGATTGTTACGTTAGGATACGGTTCCATGGAAAGGCTTTTTACTTTGCCGCCCATGGCATACGGTATCAGGTTATTAAGTTCTTCGAATCGCATAATGTCAATTCCATGTACTGCTAAAGCAGTTTCCTTCACACCCGGCAATCATCACAAGCAGATTGGGTCTGCCAGCATAAATCGCGTTACCGTCGCTCAGGGGTCGGATTACGTCTTCTATCGCAAGCCCGAGAGCGGGGTCGGCCAGGTGTCTGGCAATATTGTAGTATGTTACCGATGCGTCGGATATATGGTTTATAATCACATTACCGAATTCTGTTCCATCTGCCGAACGCATCCATACATGGTAATGTGCCAATTTGGTTTTCATGCCGGGACCTTGGCACCAATTTTCTCTAGGCCAGCGGCGTCCCAATCGAATACCCATCCTTGCGCGGCTAGGGCATCCTTAACTTCTGTTGCATGATGCCCACAGAAGTTAAGTTCAAGGTCACCCTTGAAAACGCGCAGATAGGCTCGCTTGCGGCATCTGTCACACAACATTCTATCACACCCCTCTAGGCGGGTCAATGTCCGGCGCGGCCCTGCGGGCAGCCTCATCGGCCTCTGCCTTAATCTTCTCTAATGCGATTAGATATTCAGTATTAAGTGTAGCATATTTGTCTCTGAGGTCGTAATAGTCTTTACGCCATTTATCAACTTCGCTTTCGAGAGCCTTTACTTCTTCTCTAAGAGCAACAATTTCGATGCGCAATTCGTTTCTGATATTGGCCGCTTCATCAATTCTAACCTTGGAGCGGCCAAGCCATACCTCCAATAGTTTTAGTCCGGTACCACCCAGGATGGTACCGATGAGCGCTAACCATGCCGGGTCCACATGGATTGCCAGGGCTACGGGTATGAATATTAATACGGTCATGCTTGACCCCGCTTAACAGCAGACCGTAGCACCAGGCATATCAGGCCCAGCGTTAGCGGAGCGAGCCATTGCAGCGGTATAGGACCAGCCACAATGAAGATAGCAATTACCTGATATAGTCTCGCCAAGAACAGCAGAAAGAACCCTGCCGAGCGGAACTGAGTCAGATTTCTATACAACCCGTAAAGGATTAGTATGGCCCCCACAGCCAGTACCGCCGCCCATAGCCAGGACATGGCCGCGCTCGTCAAAACCATTGTAAGCGGGGTAGGGTGAATCGCCCTACCAATAGCATATAGTGGGGTAAAAAAGTATGCAGCACTGATTAGACTAGTCACGGCTATGACTGTTTCAAGCAATCGTAGCGGTGTACTATGAAATGTTCTAAATACTCCTGTGCCCTTCATATCCCCAATTTTAAACTACTACGGGCTCTAATGCGAAGTTATGTTTTAACTAAGTCGGCGGCTAGAATATCTGGTCCCCAATAAGCGTGCTTCAAAAGGTATTGGTCTACCGCTTGGATGCCGTCGCGGCGTCCAACCAGTATAACTAACCAACGAGGTTCCTTTTTGCCAATCATACAGGCACCGCACACAAACATTTCTAAGTCCGGTTTAAGTGCTGACTTACGACGGTGTAATTGTGCTTTGTGCTTCTGACAAACTGTGCAGGTCATTGTTACCTGCCCCGTGGTTTCAGTCATCGTCGTGGTCATCGTCTCCAACAATTTCGTATTCGTCATTTTCCAATTCTAGTTCAAAGCGCTGTCCCTCTTCGTCCCAATAGACGACGGAGTAAAAAGCGTTACGTTGAGAAAGTATAGCATACCTATGGTATGCGGGCAACCACACAACTGTTTTAGGCACTGTCTCTCCTAGAGGGTTTCACCACCGGCCTGATTGGAATACCGTTCTTATTCAATTCTGCCAGGCCCATGAGCAGAACTTTTAGTTGTTCCTTTGCGTCACCACTGAATGAATCAATGTTGTCCTGGAACATTACAAACGTCAACGTTTGGTCATTCTCGTACACATCATAGTCAAAACCTCTGGGCCAGGGGCGGGTACGAATGTAATCACCCACAAGGTCATATAACGAAGGTGGCCCACCACTATATAAACTAGCCAATGTCTGCCCTAATCTGCTTCCAGATATCTGGTGTTTTATGCTCGTTCTTCTGTGGGTCTATCTTCCCATTATTCAAGAACACTCCACCCCATGTTCCATATTCCCCGCCCTCGACCCCGGCCTGATAGCACAGGGCTCTCACAGGACAGGATAAACATATTGAATCGGCTACCTTAGCCGTGCGAGGGTCGGTCTCGTATTCCTCAAACCACATGCCGGGGGTGAAGTGCTGGCACAGGGAGTAATCTTGCCAACGTACCTCTGTTGGCTCATCTGACATTTCGCTTATCTACTTTCCAGGTTCCGTCGTCGCCCACCGGGAACCGGTTGGCGTATCCCCACTTGCCATTACGGTAGATACCCTTCTTCGAATAAATAGCCTTGGCTTGAGGGTTAAAGAAAACAATGGTGTACCCGTCCCAAAAGGCGTCAACTCCACGAGCGCGCTGGGTACGAACGAGGCGGTGCGCCTCACTAATGTTCAACTGCATGACATAGCCTTTCCAGTTATAGTCATTCTAGGCGGGGATGCGGGAGGGACGGTAACAAGTTACCGTCCCTCCCTATGTTTGGTGCTACGCGATTATCAGGCGGATGAGCCTGAGCCAGCGGCTCCACTTACAGTACGCATAAATGATGCGTCCTTGAAGTCGTTAGGCTGGTCACGCGCATTCTTGCGAGCCAACGATTCAACATCGGAACGTGCTGCGTATGCGTCCAGAGCAACATCATAGTTAATGAAAGAAGCCCGTAGTACGCCAGCGGCAGCGGCGTGCGCGGCGTTTTCAACGTCGTTGGCCTCAGGACCGAGGCCCTGTAGGTTATCGCTAGCAGTCTTGGCGGTACCACGACCACCAACGACCATTGCGTCCAAATCTGACTGTGCCATATTGTTTACCTCCCAGTTGTACTAGAATATGCTCTGTCACGAACAATACCATAGTATCTTGAGAGACATTTAATGTCAAATCAGATTGTGCAATAAGATACTGGTCCATTCAACCTTACCGGTTTTCAGGTCCAGCACCATGGCCGACCACATGTCATCGTTGCACTCAAGTCCGTAGGTGTAAACCCAGTGCGGGTCACCGTCCCGAGGAACGAGGTTTCCCCACTCGTACTTTTCATGCATGTGACCGTGGAAGTGGAAGTCCGGCCTAATACCGTCAATAACCCGGTCGACACGCTGCCGGTGAATCTGGCTGTCGATATCGGGCTTAAGCCGGTGACCGAACGGAGTGCGATTGGAGCAGTCGTGGGTTAGCAGGTAATCCACGTGAACACCATTACCGAACCGGGTAGCCAGAAGGGCGTCTACCTCAGCGTCGGTTAGTTGCTCGTCAGGGCTCCAAATACGCTTACCCTTGGTGCGCCGGTACTCTTCCCTGTAGTCCCTGTCAATTGACACGGCACCACCGGCCACCACGAATTGTTTGCCGCCCCACATGAAGTCGTGGACCCGTGGAGACAGCAGCACATTGGAGGCGACGTATGCCCAGCCGTGAGCCTTAACAGGCCCGTGCTCGACAACGGCGTTCCACCACTCGTAGTTTTCGTGGTTACCAGGAATGGCAAAGACCTGGACATTATTGGCCTTAGCGTAATCGTTAATCTCTTCGATAAACTTTAGGCCCTCCATGCCCCACCACAGACCGAAGTCACCGAGCACAACAATGCGCTCGATGCCACCAATCCGCTTTGCCACGTCAATCTTACGCTTAACAGTTAGGGCGTCTCCATGAGTGTCACCCACGAGCATGACCTTAATTAGACTCACCCCCTAAGGTAATTGATTGCTTTGTCCAACAGGTCAACAGAGTCTCGGAATTGTCCGAGCCCCCAATTACACGATTTACACAGCAGTCCCCGAACCTTGCGCGTCTCATGGCAATGGTCTAGGTGTGCTGTCAGGTAGTCTAGCGGAGCGGAACAGATTGCGCAAGCATGAGATTGTGCGTCAAGCATTCTGTTTACATCTTCTCGCGCGACACCGTATTTGTATTTTCTATTCGCAGATACTCTAATTTCGGCTAGACGTGAGGGATTACTTGCGTATCTTGATTTGAACTTTAATAAGACACACGACTTACAATCTCCCCGCCGTCTTCCGACACTCTTGTCCGCAAAATCAAATTCTGTCTCGGGCTTTTCTAAATGGCAATAAGTACACTTCTTCATATGAGAATTGTACCACAGCAATCTTCACAAACCTTAGTGGTTGAGTTGGCGGTCCAGAATTCTGTTCTCTTGTTCAAGTATCTTGGCAACCTGTAGCCGGTGCTCGGCTTCGGCAATCTCCCGCTGTCTGCGCTTAAGGTCCTTGTCCTCACGCTTCGGCAACTTGAACTTTAATCCCAGGTCACCTCGACAAGTCATAACTGCTAAAACGATTGGAAGAATCACCGGCCAGGCCAGACAAGTAAGTCCGGCAGCAGGTTCGGGCTCAAACATGCCGCAGCGACGACCATATGAGGCCATTACTTGATATGAAACTCCGGTCATAGCCAGATACAGCATAGAAGAGAATATCCAGATGAATGCCACCAGCATCATGTGCTCCTACAGTACGAATTTATCGGTGAACTTATCGGCCAGACTGTACTTGAGACAGTCCTTTGCTGGAACGAACCAGCCGTCGTCCAGGATTTCCTGGTCAATGTTTGGAATATTAGCGTATTTCTTGTAGTGTGCGACCGTTGACTTAAAGTAACGGTCCTTCCACTTACGATACCGCTCGACCTGTTGCGGTGTGGACTCAAACGAAGCAATCTGTCCATAGTGGATAAGATGCTCTGCATTACGTCCGATGTACCGCTCGCCAGGCGAGCCGGTAATAGCAAGAATAGAACCAGCACTGAACGCCATATTGGGAACAATAGTTCGCACTATAACTCCGTTGGCCTTTGCTAGTTCTACCAGTTCTACCAAGTGTCCTACCAAGTGAGCATAACCACCCATGGAATTAATCCACAGGTCAATATACCCCTCGGCGTGCTCGGCTTGCTTATTGATTTCTCTTGTGAAGGGAACAACAATTGACGCCTCTAGTTCGTCGTCAAAGTCCCCGATGAAAAAGGTGTTACCCTTATGACTTCCAGGCATGTATTACTTTTCTGTTTTGTCAGCGGGGTCTAGATTGTGGTCCTTCATGATGCGCTGTACATCTTCTAAATCCTTGGACCGCTGACCCTTAGCGTGGAGTAGGCAGGCTAAAATCACTGCCTCTCCATAGTGCATTAATTCTTCGTCTCGTATGTAGGCTATCTGGTTCATACGCCAACCATTGTTCATGTCAACCATTGTAGCAGAGCCGGGGTGGGTCTGTCCACCCCGGCTTTGCCGGTCAGCCGAACGGAGTATAGCCAGCCGGGACCGCCGCAGCAGCCTTGGCCTTAGTCTTATCCATGCTGAATACAATTGGCCCGTCGTCAGGCTTGGTTACTACCGCTAAGACCTCAAGGCGGCAGCACCGCATCTTGCGGCTGTCGTCGTTAGGGATAGAAACCACGTCGCGTGGGTTAACACGAACCTTGACCTTAACGTTACCGCTGAATCCCTGTGCGAAGGTCCAGTCGCCCACGTGCAGTCCGGTCGAACAACCCTTATTGTGGTTGTCGTCACATTCCTTACGAGGCATGGTGACCACCGAGCCGACCGGGTACCTAACGTAGTCGTTAACTACCTCTACGCCGTCCACAAAAGCGTGGCCTTGGTGAGTCGAGCGGTAGACAGGGTTTTGCGGGTCAGTGTTGTCTGAATAAACAGACTTATACCCGATGATATAGCCCTCGTCGTCAATGGCGAATTCGTGCTTAGCCAGCCAGCGGTGCAAAGCCTCGCGGCTGTGAGCGCTCGGGTTGGTTTCTACCAATTCCCAGAACTTGACAATTGGCGAATAGTCGTCGGTGCCAGTCTTGATTACTCGTACTAGGTGGTCCGCGAGCGGACCGGTACGAACCTCTCCGTCGAAACGGATAAGTCCGTGGTCATAGGTGAAGCGCTCTGAGAGCACCATCAACTTAGCGGCTGCCGCACCGATTGGGTCAAACAGGTCGAACACCGACTTATCGTTGTTCTTTAGCAATTCTACAATCCGGTCCCAGTTAGGGTGGTTTGAGTCTGCCTGGTGCAGCGGCGAATCTGAATCAGGGTCAAGGGCGACTACAGAGTCAACCTTGTCTCCCCGATTAAAGATAAAGGAAATCTTTTCAGACATTTCCTTCCTTTCTTGCTGCAATGGCAGCGTATTTTGCATTAATATAAATGTAAAGGTCTTCGGTATGACGAGCCCATCGGCCATAATTAATGCCGCTGAGTCCGTATTCTATGATGGGATACCGCTTCTCAACCTCGGTATACTCGGTATGAGATTCCAGTACCTTGAACTTAAGCCCCAACATCGAGGCCCGCTGTAGGTTCTTATCATACCCGTCAGGCTTGACGATATCCGTTCTCTTGGATATCCTAATTAGGCGCTTAAAGTCCGGGTCATCAATCTTGGTTTCGTCATACTTGGCAAGCACACGACGTTGACTCACGTCTAGACCGAAGTATTCTTTCTGCTCCCCATTGTACATGGATTCGCCGTCCAAGTCAACCTGTGTCTTGAAGTGTTGTATGATATGGGTGGCATTGGGAAATGCCTTGGTGAAGGTATTGATTCGGTTATACGGAACAATTACCACGGAGTTGTCAAGGCCGAATTCAGCGGTAATTCTGTGCCAGTCACCGCGTCGCTCCCATTGCTTGATTTCGTCAAGGTGAGCCCAATACTTAGCCTTCTTTAATGGCTTTCCATATACCCGGCTGCCGTCAGGCTTGAACAGGTCCCAGGACCCCTTGATGCGTCCAGCAGCACGAGCCACACGGGCAGGGGGCGGCGTCTGAGCCTTTAGGTCGTCCCAGGAAATTACCAGCGAGGGGTCAACCCACTCTGAATTCCACGAGGCGTCAGAGGTCGCGTAGACGACGTTGGGGAGCCTGCCTGTGGCCGGTCCATACTTGGTCAGCGCCCATGACTTGAGGCGTTCCTTTTGGTAAGAGCCAATAGAGTTTACTCCGGTGACAACCATAAAGTCCGAGTCCAGGTCAATGTGGCTCTTATGACGATGCTTGCCAATTTGCTCTACAGGATACCGGCGATAGTGCGTCTTCCACTCGTAGCCCTCAAACTCCAATTCGCCAGGAATCTTTTCACCCTTATAGGGAATGCGAACGCGGAGCAGGTTATACCACTTGCGAGAGAACTTCAACGCCTCCCACTTTGTCTTTGCGTGACCGACTTCCTTCTCGGCCAGGTTGCGGCGCTCAGTAATGTAACCATCCACAATAGTCTGAATAGTCTTCGTGGTCAGGTCGGTGTACTTAAGCGCTTCACGGGCCGGAACGAACTCTACGTCGCCAATGTTGACATAGGCAACAAATGGCACATATGAGTCGTGGCTCGGGAATAGGCTGGACGGGTTGTTGACCGGATAAGGAACATTACCCATAACCACATAAGAGTCGCGGTCCACGGTATTGCGATAAAGATTCTTGCCCAGTTTGTTATCCTTATTGATGAAAGGATTCTCGACGGGACCACCATTGATGGTTACCGTTCCTTCCTCCCAGAACTTGTAAAACCGGTAGGCGATGCGGTTAAACTCATCAACGTTTGAAACCGGAACCTCAACGGATACCCCGTCGCGCTCGTCGGTGACCCGAGAGATTACTTCCTTCAAGACCATGCGACCATCGTCCTTGCGGGTGATGACCGCGTAAACCTTTTGGCCGTCCTTGACCGAGGTAACCGTGAACGAGTTTGTGTAGGCCAGAGCCGACTTACAACCATAACCCAGCAGACCGTTGGTGTCCTTGCTGGCGCGCTTATTGGACTTACCGAAAGAGGTGTAAAGTTCCTTCAACTCAGTTGAGGTTAGCCCGACACCGTGGTCGGTGACCCTAAAGAATGGGTGCAGGTCATCGGGGCTGGGCAGCGTCACATCAATAGGGTCTGTAATGCCTGCCATGATGTGGGAGTCCATAGCATTTGTGCTATATTCTCTGATTACCGCCAGTGAGCGGTTGGAGTAAAGGTCCGACAGTGAATCCATGATAAGATGGAACGCTGTCGGGTCAATCGTAAACTCTACCTCTTCGCCGGGTAGGGTATCAATAACTTCGCCCTGGTGCTTGACCGGAATCAAAGTTTAATCCTTTCGTTTAAGTCGTTCTATGTCTCGTCTAAAGTGATTCGGATTGACGTATTCCGTCTTGAACTTCCATCGTAGCCATAAACCACCCACTACGATAAAGCCTATCGCATTGCCGACCCACATTGTGGGGTCACCGGCATAGGCTATGAAATTAAGGATTGCTGCGAACAGGTAGCATAGGTAAACTGAGAACAGACCTCGACCCACGAGTTTACGGTTGCGTCGTATTTTACCCCAAAACAGGGTGGCCCCCGAGGCAAAGATAATAAGTCCAATTATTGCCAGGGACAGGTGACTGGTATAAAGAGAATGCAACGCGCTAACCGACGGGTCTCCATGACTAAAGACAGTAACAACACCGGCTAGCATCAGGTAGACAGCAATGAGATATTTAAACGCGCCTATGGCGCGCTCTGCCCATGCTTCATAGGTTCTCTTCATAACCATATTGTATGACTAATTGTTCAACAAAGCAATGTGTGTCCGCGAAGGGATTTGAACCCTTACTGGATAGGCCCTCAACCTATTGCCTCTACCTATTGGGCTACGCGAACGAACGGTCTAACTCTTCCTGGCTAACAATATCAGGATTGGCAATCCGTCTGACTATTTTAGACTTTACGAAATACATGTCACTGGGGTCACCGCAATGCTTTGCGTCCAATACCTCGGCCTCGGCGTGACCATAGTTTGTTTTCCAAACTAAGGTGTCACCAACGGAAACACCACCACTGACCCAACAAGGTCCATAATAAGTGCCGTCGTCCTTAGCCTCAAAATAGTGGTTGTGTCCCCACCTTGTGGAACGAAAGTCAATTGTTCTCATATCTTACCTCATGCATCCAGGGAACAATGTTATTAGCGGAGTATGGATTAAAGTATTCCAGTACCGGCCCGCACCATACACCCGGCTCGGCGTGACAGCGTGGACACTCTTTGGCTAATGCCTGTTCATGGTCACTCATAGCATTTCCACCTTGTCTACTGGGAAGCCCAGACGGTCCAGGGCATCCATGAATTCCTTAACGTCAGCCTCGGGCACGGTCCGGTGGACCTGAGCCTCAAAGGCCGGTATTGTCCAGTAAATTGCGTACATGATTATTCCTTCTTGCGGAGAGCAGAGTATTCGAAACCCAGACCTTTCGGTCCAACTCGGCTAGCAACCGGTTCCTGCGCGCCTGTCAGGTTTGCTCTCCTGGTATGATTTCAATATCCCCGTAGATGAGGATATTGATTGTTCTGTCATTTACTCGTTCATAAGTATATCCGTGAACCTGTGGGTAATCGGTCATGAGTCTATCCATGACCTCTTCAACAAAGGCGTCGTCGTCAAGGTCACGGTTATTATGTGTTTTTACCCTTAGTAAACAATGCTGCATAACGTTGGCGGTACTGGATTTGAACCAGCGACCTCATCCGTGTCGAGGATGCATTCTGCCAGACTGAACTAACCGCCAGGGTTGCGGTACGAAGACTGGTTAAGTTCTTTACCGCGCCGGTAACCTTTATACCGAAATTTAGTGGAGTCTCTAACCCCGTCTCCACAAGGGCCAGATGTTGGGAGGCTCTGAAACCTCTTAGGCCACCACAGCCCAAGTGCCCCTAGTGGGATTCGAACCCACGACACCTTGATTTTAAGTCAAGTTCCTCTAGCCGCTGGGATATAGGGGCATTGAACCGTGTGAGCATTGAGGCCGGTATCCACGCCCCTCACTACGCCGCTAAGCGTATACACTTGTACCCTCGGTGGGAGTTGAACCCTACTGTCGTCACGTTATAAGCGTGCTGCATTTACCACTCATGCTACGAGGGCGTGACAGGACCGTTAACGTAAGCGGGGTTGGAATCCCACCCAAGACTCATTATCCGGCACGGTCCTACACCGGGTGTCTTGTGCGCCCGGTTTATGGTTACGGGCTGTTGTAGCCGTAGCGGGATTCGAACCCGCACTGTAGTGGTTTTGAATCACTCGCCTCCTGCCAGTTGGGCTATACGGCCATGTGCCCTGCTGCCTAAGGGGCCGCGCGTCTCGGCATGTCTGGCAGTCCAGGGACTTGGTGTTTTAACGTCCTTCACCCGACGACACCCCACCGTGCGATTAGTGGTTAGTGGGATTGGTTACCCCAGCACCCTTAAGTGCCTCGTACCCGTAACAGGAGTCGAACCTGCAACCTCTTGGACCTAAACCAAGCGCCTCTACCAGTTGGGCTACACGGGCAAGGACGGTAAGGCCCGTGAGATTGCCCCACCGTCACCTACATTGTACAGGGTAGCCTAGGGTGTGTCAAGTGGTGGAAAGCCACCCATTTCCTCGGCTACCCGGCGACCCTCTTCGGTAAGCATGAAAACCTCTTCAAGCCCACCGTTCTCAGTCTGCTGAAAACTCATCTGCAAAAGACCCTTATCCATGAGCGAACGAATGCTTTCGTCAATGTCTCGCTGAATGTCTTCCCAGACAAGTTCATAAAGACCGGGGTGTAGGATTTCTAACTTTGCGAGGTCGAACTTAATCAACCCCTCTTCGTTAATGTCGATAATGGACCCGTCATCCTTCATCGACTCTAGTTCACGCTCAAACTGCTCGTCAAAGTCATCCATTACTTGTATCCAACCTCATTCCCAATTCTTGGTGCAGCGATAATGCTGCCCGGTCCTTCGATAACATTACTGTCGGGGCCTGGGTGCCTGGTACGTAGATAAACTATTTGATTCCGATAGTCAACGTCAACCTTGATAATGTCCATGCCCATGAACTTTTTAGGCTCTCCGAACAAACCCTTTCTTGGCAGTTCCCGGTACATTTGCTCGGTAATCTTAAACTGCAAAAACCCCGGCCCTGCCGCGTCAATGCGATAAGAGCCCTGCAATGTAACATCTGGCTTAGTCGCATTGTCAATTGCGTCCTGGACCACACCCCGGCTTTTACGCTTTACCGGTTCGTTGCGAAGCATGACCGGATTATAGTGATTGGTGCAGTCTGCACACTCACACTCGGTTAAGTCGAAACCCAGAGTACGTTCTGACTCACGTGTTTTGTGAATTAGTTTAACGTACTCTGGGTCCGACCACCGCTTGTCGTAGTTAAGCATCGGAGTAAGCATGCTCTCCAAGGCCTTTAGACCAACGCTCATTACAACGGTCATCACCAGAACGATGACCAGTGCAATAATCACACCTGGACTCCATTCTTGAACATTTCGATGTAACCGATAACTTGGTCTTCGGATACCGGCGTGAAGTCATGGGCATCGGCTCCAACGTGCACCTGGGGCGTTCCTAGGCGGCTCTGAGACAGTACAGAATTGGAGTGGGTGTGACCATGCACCAGAATTGTTCCGTCGTCAGACAGGCGCTCAGAGGCGAACCGGTCGTCGCCGTGGCTGTCGCCGTCGTACGGGAAGTGGCTCAGATTAACAACTGTACCGTCTGCCAACCTAATGCCACGCTGAGCGGGAGCAATGGCAACAAACCACTTGCCGTATTCGGCAATCCAGCGCTCGCGCTGGGCTTCCTTTACCTGAAACAGCCGGTCGTGGTTGCCGACGACCAGAATCTTATGGCCGTTCAGCCGCGACAGCGACTTATCCCAGTCCACCCATGCCCCTAGGGCAACGTCGCCCAGGTGGTAAACGGTGTCGTCCTCACCAACGACGTTATTCCAGTTATGGATAAGCGTCTCGTTCATGTGGGACACGTCCTTGAAGGGACGACCACACAATTCAATTATCCGCGCGTGCCCAAAATGGGTATCGCTAGTGAAGAATCTACTCATTGTTTACTCCCAATTTGCATAGATGATGTAGGAGAGCATTCCTACCAGAGAAATAACCGTGACGTACCACGGCACCAAAGGAATGGATAATCCGATGCCGAAGCCGAGAAGACCGAGCCCGCCGATTCTGAAAACCTGTTCCATGTTACTTACCAATCTCTCTCATGGCGCGCTTCCACGCCTTTAGCAATTGTCTCTCTCTAGAGTATACCAGCCAGCACAGGGTCATGTCTACCACCGCTTAATGATATTATGCCAGTCGTCCACTACGAGGTCTCGCAGCGGGTGAAAATACTTGAATGCTCGGCCACGAACCTTCCATACATAGATGGGGTCGCGCTGCAATCTCAAAACAACGTTGCCCCTGGCGTTGGTTTCGGGGCTTTCGCCCATCTTGTACCAGTGACGCTGCTTAATCGGAATTGTCCGAGACGTGCAGTTTTGTCTGTTGCCGTTGTCCGGGGTACGCAAAGACGTGGTATTCCTGTGTACGTCACCACGGTATTGAACAATAGCCTTGGCTCCATCGAACCACACGCTGTTGCCGGTAATGATTGAATAACACAGTTCGGTCTTGAACGGCGTCATCTTATCGGCATGGCCTCGGTCCGGCCACCAGTAGTACAGGGTATCGAGGTTAAGGCTGACGGTCATAAACCGATGCTCAAACATGCCGTCCGGCAGCACGGCAAAGGTCTTCTCTGCGCGCCAGGTGGTCAACTTGGTTTGAACGGTAATGATTCGACACTTTGTACCGCAGCCACCGGGACCGCTAGGCTTGCCGCCTCGGTCGTCGGCGTGCGCCGGTACGCCTAGCATAGCCAGCGCCATAGCCAGCGCTGCCACGAGAACAATTAGGCGACGCATCAAAGTACCGCCACAATTGCTGCGAGCGCCACAAAGGCTACCAGCAGGGCCAGGACGGGCAGTACCTCACGCTGGGCGAGCAGGTGCACGTCCCAGCGTAGTTCGTCCTTAACACGCTCCCAGCGAGTCATGTTTGCTCGCTCTTCGGGAGTTGAATCTACGAAATCTGCACGATGGTCAGACATATTAATCCTTTCAAAGTAATGTACCCCGGCCACCTGGCGGGCCGGGGTACTCCGGGTACGTTTCGTCCAGGTCCCGGTTCCTCATTATTGGCATGCAGAGGAAGTCTTTATATGGAGGGGTTTTGTAGCCGTCGCTTTTGTCCCCCTTACAACGATAGTATAAATACCGTCGATACCTGGCGGTTGCATCCTGTCCGCAATCTCCCATTATAGTTGGGCGCATTCGGTGGTCCTAATGCTATCAGGCCTTAATCAGCGTAGTTTAGCAGCCCGACATACGCCATGGTCGTACCCCTGAGTCACGTAAGGGGTGGGGGCGGTGACAGTCCCCGCGTTTAGTTGCCGGGAGAGGTAGGAGGAAGGTGGAAGGAGGTTAACCCCTCCCGGCAAGTTTTGTTACCGGCCCATCCCATCGCCACGTACAAGCGTAGGTCAATGGGCCGGTAAGTTAAATAAGGGTAGTGGCTTGCTTAAGACCACCGGAACACGGGCTAAGCGGCACCCTACCCTACTCCCACGGCACGATAGTTATTGTTTCAAACTACCAGGCATTCCACCCACGGCGGTGTTTTCGCGGATTATTCCATTCGACCGTTGCTTCATATCCCCGGCCCTTCGGCTTATCGGGGGTAACTCCACACTCTCGTCTTGACCCTTAAATTCTATTTAGTTAAGTAGTAACCGCGCCGGGGATTCGAACCCTGGTCAACTAGTATTGCCAATTCGCGGCATGTATGTGGTAGCAAGTTATCTCGTCTAAACCGAGGGAGCGGGTGCGCGTTGCGTTCGTGACCTCGGGGTAGGTTCTCTTATGCTTGCTAATAACGAGGCGGCTCCTACGTTGTCGGGACCTCGTGCTTCCCTGATAGGGAGAGTCTAGCACGGCCACAAAGCCGTGTCAACCCCAATTTAACTTCGTTCTGCCAGAGTCTTATTCTCTTCTGTGAATCGCTCTTCCAGGCTGTTAATCTCTTCAACCATCTTTTCCACGTGTGGACTGCGCAGCAACTTTTGCTGTCGCTCCCAGGCGTTATTAAGATTGTTAAGTGACCTATACAAGTCCATGGTCTGGTCTTCGCCCAGTGGCTCTAGGTCTTCCATGGTTACCGGCGTTACCTGAGACTTTAGTTCGTCTGGCATGTTTTGATACTGACCCAGGGCAAGGCGATGATAATATGGCATCGCTTTCAAACGCTCTTCGGCGGCTTTTTCAGAGGCCATTACCTTTCGTACCGGGTGGAACGTAATGGTAGCAAAAACAATGGCCCACAACAGCGGCACTCCAATCAGCGTCCAAAAACTAATGGCAACGTACGGAGGAACCAATGAGACGAGCCACCCGATGCCGGTGATTACGGCCAGGGCAATTGTAGAAATGTTTGCCGCATTTGCGTCCCCGCCCAGCAAATCTCTGATATATCTTTCAATCATGCTAGTTCCTTATTGCTCATTCGGTACTGCTGGATTAGTGTCTCGGCCTCGTCTAGATGCTGCTGGTGACGGGGCTGACGCAAAATGGCTTCCTGCTTTTGGTACTCGTCCCTGAGGTCCCGAATCTTATCGTGGTACACCCGGACCTCATCCCTAGTAAACTCACTAATAACGTCCACGCTCATGGTCGGCAGTTGCCGACGTAGGTCGTCAGGCAGACTCAGGTATGTCTTATATGCTTCTGCCATAAGTATGTCCTCATGACGCAACTGCCTAAACGAGTTAGTGCAAAACAGATAGATGATTATTGCCCAGCCAAGTATGGGCAGCAGTGCTACGAACTGCCAAAGCGCCCAAGGAAAACACAGGATGATGATTTCAACCATAACGGTAAGGATTGTACCCATCGCCATTAAAGGCCCGTCGGGTACGTCATCGAAGTCGTACTCGGCAATCCACTTAATGTTATTGCTCATGGTGTCCATAATCCAAACAGTGAGTCGGGCTCGCCATTGCTGAACGCGCCTCCATAAAAGGTTTCTTCTCGCACCCCGAATCCGTGATAAGTCAGCCACGTGGGCTGAATTGCCACGACGTGCGTCGGGTCCATGCCTAGCACGTCAGTAGTGCGAGGATTGGGGGTGGAGATAACCACCCCTTGGGTAGCCTTGTGCTTCATTTGCTGTAAAAGGAATTCCCAACGTGTTAGGTGCTCTAGCAGTTCAAGGGCAACAAACCAGTGGGCCTCACGGGGAGGCGTCCAGTAGTTAAGGTCCGTTCCGTCGATACCGCCGTCAACCGGAATATACCGGCCACGCCAGCCGTACTCGGCCCGCAGGGTATAGTCGAATTCCGTCATACCGGCACCCACGTCGAAAATGGTCATGGAGTCGTCCAGTCCATTTAGGTACATTGTGTCGATAGCGTGCCGGTAGCGAACGGCGCGGTATTCATACTTACCGCTGCGCTCGTCCATGTAGTTATCGCAATTCTGAATCGTCGGCGTCCAAGTCATCAGTAACCATATTCCGAAAGGTGATTACTGTAGCGACGCCACTCGGCCTCGTAAGCCCGAGTCTCGCGCTCGTACTCCCAGATTTCCCGCTCAATGTCTTCCCAGCGCATACCCTCAAAATCAGGGTCGGGCTCGGTATCGGGGTCGGGGGCATCTGCAAAGCGAGAATCCTCGCCGAACGCCGCCATGTGACCGGCCATGGTATATGCCTCAATAGCATGGCTGGCGTCGCCAGCGTCACTACCATCTACCTCGTAATACATCATTCCTCCTAGTAACTGTGACAGTCAAAGCAGCCAGCGGACTTGCCGCAGGACTCGCACTTACCATAACTCATGGAAAACCAGCCAAGAATCTGACAAATCTTGCACTTGGTCTTCTCGTGGCAGGGTTCACAAACAAACATGACCGTCTCCTAACTTGTGCCTACAGCCTACACGACTCAGGACTGCCTGTCAAGAGTGACTTTTGCCCTCTTGACCTCGCGCATCATGGCTGCCGTAGCCTCGTCTCCACCAACGCTTACCACGTATCCAGGCAGAACGTTAACGTCGTATCCAAACCGTACCGCGTCGAGCGCGGTAGCCTTAACGCAGTGGTCACCGGCAATGCCCACAATGTCTACCCGGTCTACGCCATGGGCTAACAGGTATTCATCTAAATCTGTCCCGTCCATGTTATAGCCCTGGAAGCCCGAATAGTCTGGCTTACCCTGGCCCTTGCGGAAAACGTGATGAGCGTCAAACGGCAGACTAGCATTAAGCAGGGCTGGGTGCAATTGGGCACCCTCGGTACCGCCGACACAGTGCACCGGCCAGGTGCTTACAAAGTCTGGCTCGTTGGTTACCGCAAAGTGTCCACCGTTGGTGTCGGGCAGAGCATTGTGGTAATCCTTGGTGAACAGTACAAAGTCGTAGTCACGATGATTGCGGGTAACATAATCAGCAATTGCATTCGCAATCCGGTCACCGCCCTTGACTGCCAGGGCACCGCCCTCGGTAAAGTCGTTTTGTACGTCAACGATAATCAGTGCGTTAGTCATATGTTTCCCACCTAATTACAATCATTGGTTCCTGATGCTCATTGGGGCCATAACCAACCCACTCTGAGCCTATCTCGATATTAACTGTTGAACCGGGCGGCACCGAGTTGACAGCCGCCTTTAAGTCTTCGAAGTCTGAGCCGGTACGGACCTCAATTTCATGCGTTGTCTTAATCATCAGAACACCTGTCTCCACCTAGGCGTCATCCCTGTCACCGCGTCGGCTCTGATTTCTACAATCTCAAACAGGAGGCCGCACTGACACTCCCACACGCTGCCGAGACCTATTGCGTTGTTCAGGTTGCCTCTTGGATAATCGTGTGCGTGCGGAGGCTTAACATCTTTCCAAGGCATCAGAAACCATTCCTATCATACTCTAGTAACATAGTGTGCTTTCGTGCCGCTTGCCGACTGGCACCCAGGGCGACCTGTAGTCGCTCATTATGGTTGCTTGGGTCAATGAGACGGTACTTAAGTCCGTACCGCTCGGCTACGTCAACCCAGTATTCGTCCGGCGACTCCCGGTGGTCACCGCCATAACGCAGCGGGTCCCGCTCAAAGTCAATATTCGACTTGGTAATGACATAAAGGTCGCTCTTTAGTTCCTCGGCGTCCTTTAGCAGTCCTTGCGGGACCGGGCCTAAAGCCTCACGCCAGTGTGGCTGTTCCCAATAACCAATAGTCGAATACAGGTCGGTGTCTTGGACCAGGAACGGCTTACCAGTAAAGAACTCCATGTGCCGCTGCGCGGCAGCCTGACCTCGCCAGATAGCCGTCATTGACGCAACAGTAATCTCGGGACCAACTGTTTCCAGATAAGGACGTGCCCACTCGTACAGCCAGTGGCCGGGTAGGAATTCAGCCATATCCTGAGACAGCGTTGTCTTACCCGTGGACTCTGCACCAAATACGGTAACCTTCGTGCGCATGCGGCCTTGGAACTCTGGAATCATCATATCAAAGTTCGCTAGCGTGTGCTCGCGCACATCGGTCGCCTTGGTGTAAAGCAGTTCACGGCCAGGGTCGTATGGAATGAATACCCCGCCCAGCAGTTCGGCCAACTTTTGTCCGTACGGCTCACTGGACACGAATGTGTCATTAGGCTGTGCGCCGTGCTCGCGGAGGATGGACTGCCAAATTGTCCAGAACCCCTCAGTGTCCGGGTCCTGTGGCAGTTCCTTGTGGTAGTTACGCAGTTCTACGTCGTAGAGGCGGTCGTGCTTGATAGCCTCAAACATCGAGAAGTACCGCTCGTAGCGCATCGGCTCAGACGGTTGTGTGCAAAGCAGGACCACCGTGTGCTGGCCGAGCGAAGCCGCAAACCTTACTAGGTTCAGGTGGCCTCGGGTCGGCGGCATAGCCGTCATTAATACGAATGTGGTGGTCATGCTGCTAACACCGCTTCCTGTGCTGGTTGCTTAACTTCATTGTCCATACCGCGCTTCCATGCGTACCAACCCCAGGCTGTGTTAGCGAGGAAGAATACGTACTGGAATGCTACCAGGAACAAACCGGCAGTGAAGTACGTGTAAATTGCAAACACGTTTACCAGCCCCCAGATGCCCCAGTTTTCCAACTTCTTGTTATCGAGCATGAACTGTGCCAAAATGGTACCGGCGAAGATTACCGAGTCCGTCCACGCCAGATGACCTCCGAGGGCGGTGGAAATTGCGACGATGACGAGGTAGCCCGCGAGTGCGACCGCAATTGATGCGGCCCACGAGGGGGCCGACATGCGGGTGACAGGCCGTGTGTCGGCATCTGACTTCCATCGAATCCAACCGTACACGAGATACACGGTGAGGAATGCGTTAATGCCTGTTGATGCAAACAGCCCGAACTGGTAAAACAGCAGGCAGTAGGCGGCTGTCGAGACAGCGCCAATCGGGTAATTGATTCTACGCTCCATAACACACAGAAACGTGCAGGAGTAGGAGGTGAATACAGCAAAAGCCTCAAGCCACGACAGGGTGGTAATCCAACCGACTGCCAGGCCAAGGCCATAGGAGAGCGCCGTGAGCGCCAATCCAATAACTACAGATTGAGCAATGTTTGTCATTGCGCCATGCTCACGACGCGGAATTGTAATAAATGACATTTGTTTTCATCCCTTTCAATTGTAGGGCCAAGCCGTCATGTCAACGCTTGAATAAGCCCTACGGGTCTTTTAACTTGTACCTACACTATAGCACGGCTATCGCCGTGTGTCAAGGTAGACTTATTGGTACATTTATGGTGCCTGTGGTTATGCTTGTACCGGTCCCAATGGAGTACGGGCCGGTACTAATAACGTAGCCGCCGTTTTGACGCTTTGGCTTACGCTTTTTCTTCACACCAGACTTTGTACCCTTAGGCATGGTCCACTCAAAGTATACCGAGCCGTCCGGGTGGGTGTGCTGGGTACGGCGGTAATGTGCTCTCACCGTCTTGGGGGCAACGGTAGGATAAGTGCCGTCTGTATTCCAGTCATACATATGTAATTCGTCAGCCAGCGTCTCTGTTACCACCATTGTCTCGGTGGGGTCGAGGTCGAGAACCTTGCCGTCCTGCGGACCTCGATAAAGCCTAACCTTCATAATGCCAAACCTCAAACTCAAACTCGGGGTAAATAGCCTCAGCGGCTAGTAATAGTTGCTCTACCTTCGGCCATTCCAGGCCCCCGATGCCTGAGCCGATTTCAGGAATTGCAATGGTGGTTCCCCACGCTTTTTCGGTAGGAGAGTAGAACCTAAAAAAGTCCATGACTGACGCAAAAACCCATTCATACCGGGCATTTGCTCCGGGATTGTCCTGGGTATAAAGATTAAGGATTACTACGCCACGGTCAGGCACCCCAGTAAACTCACCGGGCACCGCAAGACCAACGTCGCACACATGCTTATAAAACTTGAAGTTGGCGGGGAACTTTTCCTTGATAGTCTTCGCTACCCCGGCCCCCATGACACCTTTGATGTTGGCTCCGTGAGCAATAATCTTTGCGTCTGTTGTAAACAGGTCACCATTACGGTGCTGCATGTTAATTTCCAATCTGTTGACGGAACTTATGTTGCTCCCCGACTAGGATTCGAACCTAGAACTCACTGGTTAACGGCCAGTCACTCTGCCTGATTGAGTTACCGGGGAATGCATTTGCCGAGCATGTTTGTGTTAATCGAAATGCGGACAGGTCTTGCACATGGTTGATAAACGACCAACGTCGGCTCGGACTTGTTTTGTTGTATTTATACTGCCCATATCAGCAACCCCATTAGGATTCGAACCTAAACCATCTAGAACCAAAATCTAGCGTCCTGCCAATTAGACCATGGGGTTGGGTTGCCGTCTTTCCGGCTGTCAGGCTTCCTGGGCCAGTGCCTTATATTTGTATACCGGTTATGACCGTGGCCGGTTGCAGCATCACCACTCGCATCCCACCCGTTTGTTGCAGGTTTTACTCTTAAGCGATACCCGCTCACCGGCCAAAGCCTTGTCCGTGTGCTGCGTGACCATTGTACACCGGGTGTACCGGCCCTGTCAACCTCAGATGTTTCTGACCTCACATGGGTCAGAGTCACCCGGACACCATAACTTTAAACCGTCAGCGCGCCATACGCCGGACACGGGCTTATAGTCTACCTCGGCATATCCGACCGGAGTCAGATAACGGTAAATCAGTGTGTTGTCGGCAGGGCGTAGGTCCAACCACAAGACACCAATACAGCCGCAAACGGTATTGACCTTAGCACGGGTCATGCCACCCTTAACGCTTACCCACTCGGCGTGGGTCATCATCTGTGGGTCCTTGGCCTGAGCCGGTGCGGGTAACAGAACAAACAATGCGGCCAAAGCCGCTACAATCTTTTTCAACTTAATCCTTCTCGATAGTACGAAGCCACATCAAACTGCTGTGACCACGTTAGTGGGTAACCGGTCCAATTGAATGAATCATATACCTGGCCGTCTACGAATACTCTGTAAAGGTACCGGCGCGGGTACAGTTTAATCTCGTCCAGGTATATATCCACCTTCGTCCTCCCAAGTGTCGGTGTACTTTTCACATTCTAAACAAACATTGTTAATCACGATGTTGACAATATTGTGTGCGTCTTTATAAACCACATTACATGAAGGACACCGCATTACTACACACATGACGAGCCACCTATGGGATTCGAACCCATGACCTCAAACTTACCAAGTTTGCGCGCTAACCTAACTGTGCCAAGGCGGCGGGTAGGGAGCGGTACGCTCTGCAAAGTTAGTGCAGTCTAACCACGCCCGCTTACCCCAGAGCCCCTAGCCGGGATTGAGCCGACTTCTCCTGTTTACAAGGCAGGTGCATCACCTTAATGCTTTAGGGGCGAGTGGTGTGTTTTATGTTTCAATACCGGGCTGCTCCGTCACCAGTCCCTAATGAAACAAATGTTCACCGTCCATAGCGGCTGGGGGTTGCGCCGCCACCACGAGCCGATACGGGGAATCGAACCCCGGCTATTCTACATTACGAAAGTAGTACCATACCATTTAGGAGTTATCGGCAGAGGTACCAGGATAGCAGGCCCGGTACCAGATTGTCAAATGAACTTAAGCAGTTCAGACCATGGGCCGTGGTCAGAAGAATTATCGTCTATGTCCACGTAGGCCGCTATTACTTTAAGTCCCTTTAATACTGCACCGTCGATAAGGCGACTACCATGTGTACCGCGCGACGGTAGCCGGTCAACAGCAGACCACACCAGTTTCCACATTGGGAACTTAACCTTGATTGCCGCGCGAGCCCAGCGGTGCTTGAAGTTAATGTTCCAGTCACCGGCCAAGATAGAGGCGTCAGTCTTGAAATGTGTCTTTAGTTGATTACTGCGTCGGCGCAGGTTGTTTGTAGCCTGATGCCAGGCGACCACTCGGTCGGTATGACGGTGGTGGGCCAGGTCGCCCTCTACTCCCGAAGGGAAGTGACAAACCGAAACCACTACGCGCTTACCAGACTCAAGGTGTTCCAGTACCGCGTTTTGTGCATACAGCGGAGACGACAGGTGTCCACCCAACTTGAACAGGTGATGAGACACTAAGTACGACTCGTGGAAGATGACCTTAAATACTGACTTGTCATAAACAATGGCAGAGTCATCTTTGAGTCCCTTGTCGCCAACCACAACACCAAAGCCGGGTACGGCCAGGGCATCCTCGCGGCCCTCGGTAGCCACCTCTGTAAGTGTGATAACTTGTGCGGTTTGAGCGTACTTGAGTACGGCTCGATGCAATGCCTGAATACTACCCTTGTAGAACCCAGACGAATGCGTGTGCTTAAATCTAATCATGTGCTCAGTATATCACGCTTTAGGAGTCAGCGCCACTAACGTCGGTGCTCTTGGGCCTGCGAGCAAACTTCTCCTGGCGCTTGTCACGGCGCTTCTGGGCAGCCTTGTCCTTGCGGCGCTGGTACTTGCGATGCAGAGCAAAGATGGTAAGCACGTTACCCTTTAATTCGGTGTCCCAGTCGCCGTACTCGCGGTACTCTTTTTGGAGTTCTCGCAGGTAGTTAAGGTCGTCACTGATGATGTGCTTATTGCGTGGCCTAGACAATTTCCTCTGCCTTTGCAATAGCCTTATCCATGACCGCGACTACCTCGTCTTCGGTGCGACCTGGGGCATCGTTCCAGTATGGAATGTTTAGCAGTTCGTCGGCACGCTTAAACTCGGGGTACTGCTCCTGAACAATTTCCTGAATAAACTGTGCGTACGGCATGGCCTCTTCACGAACGTAATCAAACTCTCCGGTTTCCTCACCCAGAGCCAAAGCAATGTGGCCGAGAGTACAATAACCATTTGTGTCTTCATCATAATAGGCATCCGTGGTCCAGCGACCCGGAATGTTTGTGCGCATCTTGCGCAGTACACTTACATCAATCTTGTTATCGGACATTAACTTTCCTTTCGTAGAGAGTCCCCAGCGGGACTTGAACCCGCGACCGGCAATTTAGGAAATTGCTGTTCTGCCACTGAACTATGGGGACGTGCGCCAGATGGGAGTCGAACCCACATGTATCCATTATACTTTCAACTGCTTCGGGGGCAGGGGTAATACTAGCGCATTATGGTGGAGGTATTTCAATACCCCGGTCTACGTTATGTCTGTACTCAAGAAGTCGCATGTGATGATATGCCCAAAAGACCAATTGAATAATCGCGGGTATAATTTGGAACCAATACCCGTGTGTTGAGTATACCACGACAGCATAGAACCACACAAGGTAGCCGAGCAGCGGTCCAGCGCTAGAAATGGGCCTGTAGCGCATCAATAAATTCACGATGGACAGAACCACCGCTGCAATTGCTGCGACGCCCCAGAGGCTCACAGCGGGCACCAGGGCTATGTCTGTGGTCAACTGGTAGAGCACGCTGGCCTGCACCGACGCGGTGCTGGTGAAAAACACAAAGGCTATACCCATGTTCAGCGTATATGCCAACATAAGGTATAGCCAAAGAGGGAAGCGTTCACCCTCGCTTCGGTAGATTAATCTTGGCAAATACTTTCTCATGTACTGATTTTACCACACTGTCCACAAAAAGCATTGAGTCTGCTACTCTATCCCAAAAGAAGTTAATCATCGAGGCACTTACCGGATTCGAACCGGTATAAAGTAGGGTTGCAATCTACTGGATAGCCATTCTCCCAAAGCGCCATAGACCGGGCGGGCTGACTCACGAATGCAAGAAGTAGGGTTGTTGCTAGCACAGAGCCCACGGTACTTTCGGATAACCAGCCGGTACGCCGCACTATCACGTAGCGCCCGGTAAAGCCTATTTAATTTTAACGCCCAGTCTTTCGACGTTCTTATCGTTCTCTACACCGTCCTTACCGCGCTGACAGCGCGGCGAACAGTAAACTCTGTCTTCGACAATCCAAAGGTGAGTTGCAATCCTGCACTTGCATTTAGTACATTTCACATTGGGTTCATTTTTACGTGCCCTGTGGGCCACGCTTGCGAGCGCGTTGCCGCGCCTCGTATGGAGTCGGCTCCCCACGGTCTCGGTATTGCTCGTTTACGAGCCACGCCTTATGGTTTGCCTCGATGTTTGCCTTTTTCCTGCGCTGTGCTGCTTCCCAGCACGCCTTACGCTTTGCTCTGCGGTTTACGTTCATCGCACGCTTCGGCAAGTTCTTGCGCAGTTTGGCGTCGTTTTGTCCAGCCATGACTTTTAGTCACCCCCTTAAGGTTTACCTAATCGTCATGGCTTGCTCCTATGTTGTTCAAACTTGTCTCCTGTTATGGATATACCGGCCCCTACGGGTCCAACGCCACCCACCCTCGGTAGGACGAGGTTAAGCGTGAAGCGTTCGGTAGTGATAGCACTCCCGACCGGTATTGTGGAGGTAAAGGGATTTGAACCCTTGACTTCTAGTATGCCATACTAGCGTTCTACCTGGCTGAACTATACCCCCAGGGCACCCTTTGTTAAAGCAGGTCTGGCGACTGCACCCCGCGCGCAGGGTCACGGCTTCTCGGCCCTTGTACTTTGGGTCTCATCCATCATTGTGGAGGATACCGGAATCGAACCGGTGACTTCTACCTTGCAAAAGTAGCACTCTACCTGCTGAGTTAATCCCCCAGGATTATTTAGTTAGCGTGGCGTACGAGAGATTTGAACTCTCAGAGTAGGGATTTACAGTCCCGCTCCCTCAACCAACGGTGTACGCCGTGTGGTCCCATTGTACAGGTTGGGACCGTACCTGTCAAGCCTGTGTTATTGTGATTTGTAGGAAGTCGTTGGCGCTTCCCTCGACCGGCTTGTGGTCCTCGTTAAAGTGACCATTGATGTTTACTACCCAATCATGGTCGGGCCAGTTACGACCAAAGACCATGGTTCTATCAAATAGGTCGTAAACCACTTCACTTGCTGCGTCGATTGCTCGTACCGCTGCCTCGTTGTCCTCGACATTTACCATGTCTTGGACCTCACCCGTGTGGCTGTCGCCAGTATTCTTTAATACTACCTTTGCTGAAAAACTCATTAGCCCGCCAATACAGCGTCAATATAAGACCATACGTTGCGCGGTGTAGTCGTGCCCGCTGGTGTATAAAACTGTGGACGACCCTGGCTAATCCAACGGTCTGCTCCACCTAGGCCTAGATTATAAGACGCTACCGCGTCGCCTAGAACGCCATAACGCTGGAACGCTTGGTCATTACCCTTGCTGTTCTTGAAGTGTGTTAATGCGTTGTTCATGTAATTGGTTACAAAGTCGAATGCAATCTTTGGTCGGAACCGCTCGATTGCATCTAAGTCCGGGTGCGAAGGACCATTGATTTGTGCTAGTCCTAGGTCTTCCGGGTCCACGAAGCCTACCGCGCCAGCGTCCCATGAGGACTCGTGACGGATAATACCAGAAACAACAACCGGGGTAAGCGGTGGCTTACCGCTGGCCTCGACCTCTGAGATAAGGTCGGGGTACAGCAATAGGAAAGAACTGTCTTCCCCAATGCCGCCCCAAGGCGTTACGAAGTCCTTATGCTTGTTCTGGAATGTTGTAACTGCATCGCTCGTGGCCTGGTCGAACTTACCAGTAACCTTAACCGTTCCCTTGCCAAGTCTACGGTTGAGTGCTCGTTGATATGCCTTAACTGCATGATGAACAGCAAAGTTATCTTGATTTGTAGTTGGGTCTAGTTCACCAGACCCGAGATAGTAATACGGTCCAGGCTTGGTTGACTTATAAGCCTTGGTACCGCCTGCGCCGGAATTATTCCAAGCGCCTCTTCCATGAGTTGCCATAATATTATGTTCCCTTCGGGAGTGCTGATGCCGGGAATTGAACCCAGACCAAGTGGTTATGAGTCACTTCGGCTCGCCGTCGCCTCACCAGCAATGCTACAGTTCTTACTAACGCACCGCTCCGCTCCGCTGTAGCACCGTGCGGAATCCCATGCGAATGGGCTTAAGGTACCCTATCCCATTGTGCGGTAGACGGGACTCGGACCCGCAACTTCCACGTTGGCAACGTGACACTCTACCAATTGAGTTACTACCACTGGTGGGGCTTGGTTCTTTTATTTATGCAGGTTAAGAAACACCCCGGCAATAAGCCCTGCGTTATCCGTACTTCGTCTTAAGCCGTTTCTGGACCTTCACGAGTAAAGTTTCGAACCTTTACTGCTTGTGACGTGGACGGGAATCGAACCCGCAATGGCAAGAGATTGAAAGTCTCCGCTGCAACCGCCAGTGGACACCACGCCTGGTCCGAGGGTCAACACTTTGGATTAGACTGGAAAGTCCCTCGGGCGCTAAAACCAGTGTTACGGGGCCACGTCTTAAGCCGCTACTACCGTCTTCACGAACAAAGTTTCGAACCTTTGCTGCTTGTAGCCCCTACGGGATTCGAACCCGTCATCACACAGATTGAGAGTCTGGTATCCTTGCCACAAGACCCAGAGGCCGTATGTCACCAATTATACAGGCTGGTGACCCACCTGTCAAGCCTGTCAGGGGACGCTGTTGCCGTAGCACTTATCAGGGTCACACCACAACTTATCAAATACCCGCCACGGTGCCCCAGCACTAAACTGACGATACGTCAGGATAACGTTTACGTGAGGCGGCGCGCCGTTGTATTGGACATTCTTGAATGCGTGTCCGTTGTTATTCCAAGAAGCAATCTTTTCACCAGAGCAGTCACAAATGTTTTCTGCTTGAGTTTGGGTTGCTCCACTGGTGGAGTCGTCTCCCGGACACAACTGGCCTGCCTGAGCATCAATCTCAACAGTACACAAACCCGTGTACTCGCTCTTGGTCCAGGTACCCACAAAAGCGTGGGCCGGGGAGACGGTTGAAAGCATTAGCGTCAGACCAGACAACAGCGTGGCGGTCAATAATAGCATTTTCTTCATATTATTCCTTTCAGGTCAACCTGGCACGAACTACGGTGCGATAGTCTGTGTGAACAAACCTCGACGCACATGTAATAAGTGTTAATGTTTCGTGCCTGTTGTTTAATACAGATACATTGGTGTAGTATACGTTGAACTTGTTTGTAACTTTAAACGTGTATTGGGTTCCACATTTTTCAATGACTACCCGGTCGCCGGGTGTCAATTCTGGGAGCCGCGCAAAGGGCTCTCCGTGCGTTACAACGTGTGCAGTGAGCGCATAGTTCCCCCTGCCCACCGGGCCGGTATGTGGGAAGTGCCCCACGACCCCTGAGTTTAGCACCTTTTCACTGACGCCATTCTCAATCGGCATTACGTAATGCCCCCAGGATGGAACCCGAATTAGTGCGCCGGGGCACTTGTGCAGGGCTACGCCCTGTCTAATCTTTGAAACCTCAGCCTTTTGATGTTGTTCAATGGCTACCGGGTCAGACCCGGTATGGGGCATTCCGAAGAATACAACCATACCGAGCCCGACCACAATCAGTGTCAGTGCGAATAACTTACGCACGCTTACGAGACAATAGCAGGAGACCGGAGCCAGCAATTAGCAGACCCAGACCAACAAACAAAGACGTGTTGGCGGTATCTGACAAACCAGCATTCGGTAGGGACCGTGCTACAGGTGGTGCAAGTGCAGCGGGCGGCTTATGCCCACTTGGGTTATGCGGGGTATTTACCGGAGGCTTGGGCGACGGGTTATCTACCGGTGGCGTAGGCGTCGGTGTAGGAGTCGGTGTGTCGGTCGTGCAGGTCACACCGTCCGTCCAAGCATAGAAGGTAACCTCGTCAGAGGCTTCCTGGTCAGTTACAGTTTCATCAAATGCTTCCTGGTCAACGATAACTTCGTCATATGCCTCCTGGTCTACAACCGTTTCATCATATGCATCTTGGCCCGGAGTAATCAATTCTCCGTGCTCGCGGTGGAACCAAGAAGAGTTACCGCTATTTCCATTACTGGAATTAAACGTGCCGTAAGTATCTTGGTCAGGACCGCCGTTTTCGTGAGGCCCCTGCCATGTGCCACGCTCATCATTGGGGAATTCAGGGGTGTAATCTTGTGGTCCATGAGTATAATTCGGGGACCAATTCCACCACAGGTCGGGGCCATAAACAGCCGGTACCGCGTCGTGATGGATAACATGTGTTACCGCGTCGTGATGTACTGTATGCGTCACAGCGTCGTGATGTACAACGTGGGTGACTGCTGGGTGATGAACTGTCAAAACCCACGAGCGTGTAGTATCACACTCGTTGTCGGTGACAAAGGTAGAAACCTCGTCCTCGATTGCACCTTGCGGAACGTCGTTAGGGCTTGCAACCACAATTGGGTTACTAGCAGACTCACCGGGGACACCGGTTGCGTTGGCGGTGCTGAGCATTGCGCCCGCACCCAAAACAATACCGGCTACCATAAGTACGGTCGCCAGTATTGTCGATAAAATCTTTGTCATTTATTTACTTTCTGTTGTGTGCCGTTAAAGCGTGACCCCTCTCGGACTTGAACCGAGGACTCTTGGTTTAAAAGACCAGCACTCTACCAACTGAGTTAAGGGGTCCTAGCGAGCCGGTCGGCTCGCGTCTTTTCTAAATGATGCTCGTGACATAGCAACTGCCGCCCAGATTGGCAATCCAATCATTCCGGCGACGAGTGTAACGCTCTTTCATGTAGTTATTCATTTCTACATTATAATTTGCGTATCCCATGTACCCCTACCGAGGCTTGAACTCGGAACTTTCAGTTTAAGAGACTGCTACTCTACCAATTGAGTTATAGGGGCAAAGATTAAAGGCTTTGCAAGGTGACTTTCTGGTTTAACCGCCAGAGCACCTTGGCGGGGAACAGCCGCCTGGTCCTTGTTCAAGGGAACATATTTTGCCTAAGTGACCATGGTGGGGTTCGAACCCACAGTACCCATTCGGGACAGGTTAAGGGCCTGTTAGACTAGCCAATTGTCAAACACGGTCATGGGGTGACTAACGGGAATCGAACCCGCATATACTTGCACCACAAGCAAGCGCATTACCAGTCTGCCATAGCCACCATGGCCCGCCGAAGCGGGCATTTAATTAGAACCTACTTGCAATAGCAAGAATGATTACCACAATAAGGATAATCAATAGGATACCCCAAATACTCACGTACCTCACCACCTACCCTCAAGGGTAACAGGTGAGCGTTCAGTTGTCAAGCCGATGTTTTGGGCTTTCACAACCACAAGCATATACCCCATAAGTGTCAGACCACATGAGGTCGGGACATTTATCGTGGTCGTCGTCTAGGCAAAATACACAATGGGGCATTTCACCTTCATATAATTCATACATACGCGCCCCCGGCAGGATTCGAACCCGCGACCACTAGAGTAGAAAACTAGCACTCTGTCCACTGAGTTACGAGGGCATTACCAGCCAGCCCACTCTGCGCCCCCCCATTTGACCCAATCAATGTTTCCAGCCATTATGTCATCAACACAAGGCTTACATGCATCATAGGGAACGCGCTCGTTTTGTTTGTCTACCATTTCCAGTACACCGTCCGCTGGACGGGAATTGCAAATGTTACACCACTTAATTGCTCCTGGCATCATTTTCTTATTTGTCTGTATTCGACTTCTGTTACTTCTACCGCTCCCTCGGTGCCGGTGGCGAATACGTCTCGCAAGGCGTCCAGAGCGTCGTCGTCGTCAAATGCTTCAATCTCGCACCAAACGGAAACCTTAAACTTGTACTTTTCCATGCTTCAATTGTAGCATAGATTGGGTCTTAGAGAAGTTCTCGACGCAAATCGTGGAACTTGTCTGCGTCACCGTTGGCAATGGCGGTAAGCATGTCAATGGCCTGCTCGTTATTTGTGTCGTAAAACAACGACGACCATTCGTACCGGTCCAGACCAAGATAATCTCCCGCAGCGTAGTCAACGGCACTGAGAACAATTTGACCTTCCTGCTGCCATTGAACCGTACCGGCTACGCACATGGTCGTGTCACACAGATTTACCTGACCAGTGAAGTGTCGCAAATCTTCTACAGATGCGTCTTCCCAACTAACGAAATTGTTCTGGTCGTGACGCTCTGGGTACATACGAAGGTAATCGAGAGCCTGCTGGGCAACGCGCTTGGTGTTTTCTGTTACGTCCATTACTTACTCCTAGATAGGCCGAACCAACGTGGTCCGTGTTTGTAACAATACTTTTCTGGATATGCGATAAAGATGTTAATGTTCATGTACCCTCGACAGGATTCGAACCTGCGACCTCTTCGTCCGTAGCGAAGCGTTCTATCCACTGAACTACGAGGGCATGTATTCGGATATGGTACGAAGTCGATAGGACACCAGTCCCAAATAGGCAGGAATCGAACCTGGCCTCGCTAACTTTGGCAACGATAAACGACTATCATCGACCCGAATTAAGTATTAAATTAGCAGGAATGGCAAGGCCAGTTTGTGTCTACCCTGGCCTCAGATGGAGCGGCGACAGCGCCGACCAGTCCAAGTGCCATTACAGCGGCGGCAAGCGCGCCAGCAATTCTCTTCATTGCAACCTCCCGTGATAAGGTTGGGCATAATTGTAATCGGAATTTAAGTCTACTTTGCGCTTGGAGGCGCACGTGCTATTTACACCAATAGGGAAGTCCCCATAGATAACCGATATACTTCGGCCCAGAGCGGGTACGGAGAATCGAACTCCGGTAATCTGATTGGAAGTCAGGAGCACTACCATTGTGCTATACCCGCGTAGCGCCACTGGGACTTGGACCCAGTTTTCTCGGGCTTCAACCGAGCGCATATCCATACATGCTCTGACGCCTTGGCTGTACCCGGCCCCACATTTGCTCGATGAGGCCGGGTACAATGCAATTGTAACAGGTCAGACTGAGCGTGTCAAGTCTACGACCCACTCTTCTAACTTGCTGTCAATGTAATAAAGAACTTGGTCCTTTATCTCAAATTTACCGTCACGATGGTCGTACAGGTCGCCCTGTCTGACACCCCAATAAACCGGGACCCTCACAAAAGTGCTCCAATTACTAGTGCACACAAGAGCAATAGCACAAACAGGAATAATCCGAAGTCTGCTAGAAACTCAATTATGTTGTCTATCATGCCTTGATAAGCAGTCTCGTGTTTGGCATCAGGTTACGGTTAATCGAGGTTGACTGAACGAAAATGTCGTAGTCCGGGTTGTAATCGGGCTTTACCCGTACCGTGTGGCTTGGTAGGCCAATAAGGTCACGAGCATTCTGACCACCATAAGCCTTACCGGTAGACTTCTCTACTACGATAATAGACTTCTGTGGCTGAATGTTTTCAGTCTTTGTCAACTGGTAGTAACCCATACCCTTGGAGTAGGCGTAACCCAGGCGACGAACAAAGTCGTCAATGCGGGTCTTGGAGTCTACGTTGTAGAACTCATAACCATCCAAAGGCTGTAGGTTCTTAACCGTTGCCTTGTTTACCGCATCTGCGCCTGTCGAGAAGACGGCGCGCGAGCCACGTACACCGCTGGCACGGTTTGTCATGAAGTTGTCTGTGGCCGTACGGATGGTGCTGACGGCCTCAACAATTCCAGTGGCACTAGTGGTGTCCCAAATTGCTACGGAGCCTGCATCGGCCCCCAGACGGCTCACATAGGCCTGTCCTGACCTGTCAGGCACCAGCCAACCGATGGTCCAGTTGTCTGCTGCGCGGTTTAGCATGTTTGCCAGGTCGTGAGCGCTGTGACGCGAGCGGTTTTCCTGTCCGTCGGTTAGGACGAATGTCAGGAATGCGTGGTCACCATAAAGTTGGCTGGTCGTAGCCAAGTCCTGCTGGCTCTTGATGGTTGCGTCAATAAGGGCGGTAAGTCCTCGGACGTTGTAAAGGTCACTAATCGACGGTAGACGCATTACGTCCATATCGAAGATTAGGCACTCTACGTTATCGTGGAACAGATATACGCTGACTCGCGTCTCTTGTTGCAATTCTTCGCTTCTCAGAGCGAGGTAACGAATCTGTTCGTCGGCTACCTGGATTAACTTGCTTCTGTGGCTCGTCATGCTGGAACTACCGTCCAGCACGAGCGCCACGTGATTAATTAGTCGTTGTGCTTTGTGCATTAATTTCTCCTATGGCCCCTTCGACAAGAGGAACATTACTAGAACGAGCGCCACTGTCAGCAGATATGCGACAACAGCAATTTCCGTGCCGCTCAAAACTTGAGCGCAACACCAACAATTACTGCTAGTACACACAGAATGGGGAAGAACGGAATGAAACTGGCTAGAAACAGAAACAGTAACGAACCGCCACCCGCAACCATAAGGCCGGTGCCGACCCCTGACTTTGATGACTTCTCGACTTCATAAGAGTCTCGCTTGGTAATTGACATTGCTTTCCTAACTATCGAAGTTGCATTGTTTTGTACACTCATTATACCAGAAGAGGGGCACTTTTTTCAAGTGCCCCTCTCTGGATTTGTCAGACTCGACCAGCGAAGAAGTTAGCCATTACGCTAGGCGTAGATGAGTCGAAACCTACTACGTCGAGCATACCGGCGTCCTTCGGGTCTGCCACGGTGAAGCCTGTTGAGACCATACCTACAGAAACTAGGCGGGCGTTGCGGCCACGAGAGTCGCGGTACTGCTTAAGTGCGACATTTGGCTTAACGCTACCGGCCCACGTCTCGTTGTCGGTGTAAACCGCGAAAGCATCAACATCAATACCCTTGCTCTTGGCGTAAACCATTGGCTGGGCAATGTCGGTGCCACCGAACGACAAACCGCTGACCTTACGGAGCACGGTTTCGAACGAATCGGCGTCACCGATGTTCAGGGTTACCAACGAAGTCGTGAAGGCGTTAACCACAACGTAAGGCTCGGTGCGCACGGTGACCATAGCCATGAGCGCAGCGGCCTCTCGACAGTTAAGACCAACGAGGCCAGCAGGGGCGTACATGGTCATAGAACCTGAAACGTCAAGGCTTACCATGGTTGGAACACCGGCAGGCTCGACGGTCTTGAAGGACTCATAGAATCCAGACTCAAGAGCGCCCAAAACCTTAGCGTTCATACCACGGTGCTGCTTACCGAGGATACCGCGAGCGTTGGCGTACTGGACTGGGTGTACCCGGCCCTTTACGATACGCTCGCCGTCAGCAAGAGCAATAGCCACGTCGCCTGCGAACTTAACGTCCTTGAAAGCACCAATCTCTTCGAACCGCTTGAGGTTACGAATGAGAGCGGTCTGACCTAGAGCGCCGTTGTAGAAAAGCGTCTTCCATACGTCAGGGTCCTTAAGGAACTGGGTAGGAATGGTTTCCCAAGGAAGAGCCTTGTACGTGTTAAGAACGCGCACAACTTCCTTGGCGCTTGTGGTGCGCTGCATGGCCTTGAAACCGTCGATAATTTCCGGCGTGTTTTCAATCTCGGCACGGTCGGCCTTGATAGGCCCGCCAAGAACAAAGTCACCAATGCTAACGTTTACGCCCTTAGGGTGAGCAAGACGGAATACGTCGCGGTGCGTCCAACCGTCGCGCTGGCGGTACTTGACTACCTGATAAGCCAACTGGTTGTCGTCCTTAGACGTGTACCAGTCTGCAAGGCTACCGCGCTTTGCGCGACCAAGGCCACCCAAGTCCTTAAGGTACTGTGCGTACTCGAAAAGGTGGGTACCGGTGCGGGCAACCTTAGGGACAAGCGCCCGAACGGCAGCCTTGTTCTCAGCGTTGTGCATGAGCAAGGCTAGCACGAAAAGGCTAGGGCTGTTCTTAGGTGCGCGGTTTTCGTCAGCGACAGCGCGGAGCGTGTCGATAACCAACTGCTCGTCAGACTTGATAAGTGCGAGGACGAACTTAGCGTTGTCCTTGGTCAACTTACGCTCTGAGACGTAGTAGGTACCGCCGTCCGTACCAAGAATCAGGAATCGCTCAAGGCGAACCTGCGGCGTAACACCGAATACAAAACCTCCGGCGTTGTTACGTACCTCGTCGGTACGTCCAGGGGTACGCTTGTTCTGAGGCGTACCGTTGTAACGAGTGTTTGCGATTTCACCCGTTAAGTTCTTTAATGCGTTCTTCATTTTGTTTCCTTTCGTCCCGGTCGTTTCGGGAATGTTATATTAACGACTGGCGGCTACTGTAGGATTCGAACCCACGGAAGGTTTTACCCTTCGCTTGTTTTCAAGACAAGTGCAATCGCCCACTCTGCCAAGTAGCCGAGTATGCTGGATATAAGTGCGAAATCGGGGTTTAACGGCGGCTTTACCATTTGCCTATACCCCACATGAATTGGGTGGGGCAACAGGATTCGAACCTGCATTCACCGGCTCCAAAGGCGATAACCGATATTCAATCGACCCAGCATTAAGTTGTGTACCGAATATGTTATTGCAACGGAGTTTTTACTATATAGCATACAGCACACCGACAGGGCCGGTGTATTGGATTTGAACCAATGATTTCCGATAACCGTTAACATTCGACTCGGTATAGTAGCGGAGACGGGATTTGAACCCGCGTTGTCAGGATTATGAGCCCTGTGTTTAACCGAACTAAACTACTCCGCGAGTGGGCCGTATAGGATTCGAACCTATGACTTCTTCGGTGTAAACGAAGCACTCTAACCACTGAGTTAACAGCCCATGGTACCGGACATAAGGTTGAAATCGAGCGTTTTGACTGGGGACCGCCCCATGCACGAGTCGAACGTGCCCGACCTTATATTCAGTAAGATAACCGATTTCATTCGGCCCGGTATTTAGTTTTGAGAGGATATGTGGTCGGCATCGTGTTTATGGTTAATTGCAATATAATTAGATAAACGATACCGTTCGACCCTCTTTGCGACCTTGAAGGGATTTGAACCCTCGGCTTCTAGCGTGACGGGCTAGCACTCTAACCAGACTGAGTTACAAGGCCATGTTAATTTAGAGCGAATATGTGGTTGACCAACGGGGGTTCATTGTTGTAAGATAACCGTCAATCTTCGACTCGCTTGGTAGGGCAGACAGGAGTTGAACCTGCGTGTCACCAGTTACCCTTTCTACTCGTTATCAGCGAGAGGGGATACTGCCCTATAAAGTCACTTTGGAGTGACTTCGGTGTGAGTGTCGCAACACTCCATATTCATACCGCCGCCAGCAGATTCGCCGTCGCCGCTATGCGGCATTGGCTGTGGTGCTGGTCCTGGTATGCCATTACTATTGATTGCCATAACGTCGGCGTGACAGGAATTGAACCTGCGACCCCTTGGACCCAAACCAAGTGCGCTCCCAAACTGCGCCACACGCCGCTATGTAATTTCTATGACAGGAATCCCCATCGCCCTATAGTGTAGCACGACCTCAGGGTCGTTGTCAAGCGCCTCGACCACGCTGTAGACCTGTCGAATTTTCTCAACTAGTTCAACCTTGTAAAGTGGATTCTTTTTCCGGTCTGGTGAGAACGCCATACCTCGGAGTGGAATCACATCTTTAAGAGTGTTATAGATGAAATCTTCATTTGTCTCCTGCATACGGTAAGTTACTACATATACCGGCAGCCCGCGTTCATTCAAGTAATCCACAGTGGGTTGAATAAGACCGTAGTATTTCTTGAATAATACACCGTCGAAATCGCTGACTATTATGTCCATGGCACGGGTGGAGGGATTCGAACCCATCGCACTAGAGTTTTGGAGGCTCTGTGACTCAACCAACGCTCACCCGCATGGAGCCCCCGGCCTGAAACGACCAGACCACCTAAGACTAAATCAGAGTCCTTGTGCTAACTTACACCACGGGGCCAGACAACCATTGTATCAGGCTGTCGCCGGTTCGTCAACCTGCTCGTTATCGGTCTTTTCCTGACTCGACAACTCATGCTCTTCGTTTGCAGCATTTGCGACCTCAAGTTGGTTCTTAAGGTCGTCAATCTCTTTTTGTGCTTCGTCTAGTTTGGCCTGGGAATCGGCCAAGGCCTTTTCCTCTTCGGTCGGCTCGGGCTCGACTGGCGGGTGGGCATCATTATATGCCTCTACCCAAGAAGCGAATACTTCCTTGCCGCTCGATAGGGCGACCTCGTTATCTACAACTAGTTCAGCCTCTTCGGCCTCTGGGTTGTAGCGTAGTTTTAGTTCTGCCATTACTTCCTTACGTAAGTGTAAATCTCACCAGGAGAGTTTTTGAATTCGGCTTCAACATACTTTACGCCGTCTCGCTGGTATTCTCTAACAATATGTGCACCCTTGGGATTATCCCAAACCTCATAGTCATCTGGGTTTGGGTCATCATCTGGTAGGATGCTGTCTAACGAAAACTTCACGCTCCCCCATCAGGATTCGAACCTGAACTAAGTGGACCAGAACCACTCGTGCTGCCGGATTACACTAAGGGGGAATAACGCGCCAGATAACCCGTTCCTGCATACCACCCGTCGATGGTGCGGAGTCGAACCGCTCGTGCTGCGCGCCGTTACAATCAGTGTAGCACGGCTATACCGCGCGTGTCAAACGTCTTCCTGCTGGGATAGCCAGGTGATTAGCGCCGCTTCAAGAATAGGGTGGCGAGGAAGTCCACCATGCCGTTTAAACCACCCTCTTAGGAACGTAGCCAGCGTTTCATCCGGGCTAACAGTAACATCAGAAGGTATAACAGGCGGCTCTTCTGGAAAGGGATTTGGGTCACCAGTTAGGCTGTGGAGCCCGTCCCCCAAGGCATGAAGGTTTAACCCGGTCGGGCTCAAGCCACCTTCATTAAGCCACTCGGGTCCGATTACTACCCAAGCCTCTTCTACATATTTATCCCAGAATGCTTGTGACATTTCCTGTACCGCGCCCCAGGTGACCAACTTATAAGTGTTGGTGTCATAGAAGCCAACGTTAATTGCGTGGCCTCCCTCGACGCGAGCGCCGGATACGACCTCCCATGGTTCCTCGTTATTAAACTGGTCCATGGCCGAGTCTGGAAAGTCAATGCCGATATAGACGGTACCGAAGATATAGCAAGCCGCCTTAACTTCTGCGATGTTTGTTACGTCTACCTCAGCAAAGGCTAGAATCTTGTGCCCGCCAATACCGTTCTTTCGCCAGTGGCCTAGTACCTCTTGCATTACTGCGCCATTGTCTGTGGAAGGGTCGTTCGGGTCGAACCCACTAACCGCCTCATACGCGGCTAGTACGTCCATGTTTGAAATTGTTGCTGTTGAGCCCTGTCCATAGGTGGACCAGGCTTGAATCATGTGGCCTGCTGCTGCGCAGGTACAGTCTCCGTACCGGTCGTTTAGGTACATCGGCCAGTTTACTACGTCCGAGAGCCAGTCGGTCGTAGCCGGGTAACTCATCGGGGTAGCGGTCAGATAGTTCTTGAGCAAAAGACGAGGCTTTTTACCGTCGTTCTTCTTGCGTCCGTGATGGAATTCAATGTTTCGGGACATACTCCGATAATAGCATTATCGGATTTAAGTGTCAAACAGATGTAATTGGTCTGGGTCGGTCGGCGGCAGAGGCTCACCCAACTTGAATTTGGTGCATACCACGCCCTGGGCATCGAGGTCTATTAGTTCCTCTACTGGGTCTTCGGTTATAATCTTACCTTCGATTTCGAAGCACATCGGATACTCTTCGCGGTCTGAGCGGTATATGCAGACCTGGCACTGACGCTCTTCGATATCGGCCATAAGGTCCCAGATATAATCGTATCTGATTTCACGGTGTGGAGTATAGACCATTAGCCGTCGTAGTCCCAATTCTTGTATCGCCACTCACTGTCGGGCGCGAGGTTCTTAGCCTCTTGTGCCTTTTCACGAGCATATTCGTCACGGTCGTCGTCCCATACCGGGTGAATGCCTAGGCCCACAAGTTCGCAATCAAAGTTATCTTCGATAAGCGCAGCCAACTTCTCTAGAAAATCTTCGTGTCGGTCTTTAAATTCACCAGTAATGGTAATTTCTTGTAGTTTCACTTCAAGTACCTTTCAATCATACCCTCTAGCCACTCGTAGCCTACGGGATTGGCGGTAAGGATAGTATACTTCTCAAACCGGAAGTTATTCTCAATCATCCACAAGACTACCGGGCGGCTGGTGTCGTCACCGCCGAGGTCGTGGTCCAGGGCAATCTCAGTATGTGGGATAAGATACCACAACGGGTGGCTAGCCTTTTCAAGCAGTGCAATGGCACCCTTGGACGAATAGGCGCGCATCCAGCCAGCGTCAGGCTGAGGTCTTACGTCGTCTACCCAAATCTTCATCTGTAATACCCCGGCTTGTCTATAGGAGTTGGTGTTATGGCCTTGTTTCCACAGTTCGCACAATACATTTCAAGCGAGTACATGGCAATCTCATAGTCATCGAATGACGCAAGTATCTTCCACAAGTTGGAGCCGCACACGCACTCGTGGGTGATGACCCCTAGGTCTATCATAGTATCCTTACCAACTGTTCGTCGCCGCACCGTTCGCAGCACATAACTCTATAGTTAATCTGTATTATTACGTCGAAGGTGCCGATGTTTTCGGTCCGGTCTTCCAACATGTATTTGTGGAATCCGAGCCAGCAAAAGAATGGTCTACGCATGAGCAATACTCCAACCACCAAGGTTTTGTATCACTTGAATAGTCGGGGTGCCAGCCCGAATCTGGCACCCCGTCATTATCAGGACTTGACTGCGTTTTCTCGGTCTTCATCCGAAAAGGCTGCGGCTGCAACAGCGGCCTTATTGCCCTTGGCCTGTCGCACGGTACCTGCATAAGTGCTTAGGCTGCTCATGGTCTGACCGGTATTACTGGTGTTGTAGGTCAGAGACTTGTTCGGGTCGAAACCGAACGAGCGTCCTACGCTTACCGCGTCCATGTTGGCACCTAGGAACACAAAGTCCCAGTTCCACTTATCGGTTTGCTCACGAATGAGGTCTACTACGCCCTCGCGGGTCCAGTCATGGGAAGAGTTTTCGCCACCGTCTGTTACAACGGCAACCAAAACAGTACCCGGACGGTCGGCCTCTGCACGAGCGGCCAACTTCTCACCCAACTGGGTTACACCCTTACCGATAGCGTCTAGCAATGCGGTCATACCGCGCGGCTGCAAGACGGCCTTAGCCTCGCTAACGTCCTTATCTGTATAGACCAGTTCGTACGTGTCGTCAAACTGCACGTAATCCACGACAGCGGTGCCGTCCAACTTGGCCTGTTCCTCAAAAAATGTGTCCAGTGCCCCGCGCATGTCCTGTTCACAGGAACGCATGGAGCCCGAACGGTCTACAATTACAAGCAATTGTGTTAAATCTTGGTTAGTCATATTTCCTTTCATCCACCCATATCGGGGGAGTGATTAGAACGGTATGTCATCCATCGAGAGCCCTTGCCTGGCTTTTTACGCAAGGCCCGATGCTGCCAAAGAGTGTCACCGCTCTTAATCCGCGCCCAGGCGCGGTTGTTGTTTTTCTTAGGGGCTCGCCAGTGCTTGCCCATATATTCCATCCGACCCTTGCAGGAAGGACAAATCCCGTAATACGTGCTAATGTACCCGTACCGTGGATGCGGCACAGATGCCATTAACCAGGAATCACGTTTGATTACCTTCCTGCAAGGGACACAGACGTACGTACCGTTACTCGGCATCCCACTCACCAGACTCGGACTGTAGTACAGCGGTGTCTACGGCGGCAGGACGCATTTCAGGAGTAATCGAGCAGACCCAGCACCACAAAAGCGCGTGGTCACACTCATTGTACTTAACCTTGGCCCACTGAGGCATTTCCTTACCGGTCATACCACACGCAGCACAAACTTCGTCTGCGGCGAGATAGTTACCGTTGTAACACTCGGTACATGCCTCTGGACGGCTGGCTCGCTTCTCCCTACGGTACCTGAACTTTATCTTGTTAGGACGCTCCGGCAAGGTGCCGTCGTCATTAGGGATTCTTTCACCCTTCTTCGCGTTGTGGCGCTTACACATCAACTTAAGGTTGGGCAATGCGTTAATCTTGTCTTCTGACCAACCCAATTCCCGACCGTGCCACTTTGGCACCCAGTGGTCAATGGTGACCCTTGTAGGACCATCATCAGCGGCAAAGTCCAATGTGTGCTCAGCGCCAGGGTATTGACAAGTATCGCCGTCACGCTTGCGCAGTGCGGCGATGGTCTCCACTCTTGGTCTGATGATAGTCGTAGTCATGGGTCCATGGTAGCACGTCAGCGCGGAGGTGTCAACGTCAGATTAACTTGATATTCTCGACTGATACCCGGTCAATTGCTCCCCGCAGTTCAGCAGGCATAGCATGTTTTGGCGGGCGAATAACTCCATCGCGCTTCCAGCGCTCTTCCTTTTCTTGGTCTATTTTGGTTTGTAGATTGCTAAGGGTAACAATCTCTACCGTTCTGTTTTGTGGCTTGGCGGTGTTCTTAACCGCATCGTATACCGCGCCGCAGACCGCATCGGACAAGTCCTTATAACCTGAGCGCGGGTGGTCAATCTTACCGTTCGGCATATACCGAAGTTCTTTTAGTTCCTTAATCAACTTTTCATCCTTAGGACCGAACAGGCGACCTAGGTCATATAGAAGGTTAAGGAAGTCATCGTAGTGCTTATTGTCTACCGAGAGCGTGTCAGTCTCAATACCCTGCCGCTCTAGGAAGTTCATTGTGTCGTTAGAGTTCCATCGGTCGAAGGTAACCAGTTTAATGTTGAATCCTCTGCGCCGAAGTGCGAAGATATAATCGGTTACCTCTTTGTAGTCCATGGGGCGCTCTTTGCTCGGCTCCCAGTAACGCAAAGCGTCTACCTGTACTACCGGCTGTAGTTCACCCAGGATACCACTTTCATACATTACCCACTTCTCGACGTGAGCCAGGCCGACCGCACAACGGTCGTGGACCTTGGACAAGTCTACGTGGACATAGTATTCTTTATCTAGTTTAGGTGTGAAGTGGATATTGAATACCCCGGACTGGTCAACTCCGTTAGGCCCAGAGAATACCTCGTCCAGCACCAGCGGGCTCTTGATAAAGGCGTCTTCTAGCGACGTGCCCGGTACACAGGCAAAACGCCCAAGGGCGTCAGCCTTGTTGGCAAAGAATGCTCGTCTAAACGATTCAATTGGTTGTGTTGGATTAACGTCCCAGGTAGGACGCTTTTGTGCGTAATACCCCGGCTGGTCGTAACGAATAATGTGGTCTTCGGGCCACTCGATACGTACTTCGTTTTCAGGTATACCGTCGGGCAGGTCTTCATTCATCTTGAACACGTGGCTGCGCATGATAACTTCTTTTTCAGCCACAACTTTATCGTACTTAGCGCTGATGAAGTCACCATCGAAGCGCGGGAACGATAGTAGGATTACCTTACCCACTTCGCTGAAACGAGAGTCTACCGAACCACGGTGCATTTCATAGATGAACTTACCGGTTTTGGCTCGGCTGTTGCCGGTGTTGGACTCAAGCATGAAACCGCTAATCTCGTCCAGTACAACAACCATAACGTTATAACCCTCAAGAGACTCTGACTCAGAGTGACCAGAGATAACGTTGATGTTCTTGTCGAAGTTGATTTCTCCCTGGGTTACGCGATACTTACCACGGAACCACGGAGACCGCTCTACACGCAGCACGAGGTTCTTGAAGAATACTCGGTTAGCCTGCTGTGCGTTAACAGCGATGTTCATAATGTCGATGTTGTCGCCCTGAGGACGACCCCAGTAGTCAGCCGGGTCCTTGAGACACATCAATAGGTATACGATGTAACAACACATGATTACAGAACATGCGTCTTTACCGCTACCCTTGCCCCATTGGAGCAATACTTCGTTACAGGTTTCGTTGTACCGAGCCCAGCCCTTCTCTTCGCCATAAAGGGCGATGAGCGTTTCTAGTTTGTAAACCTGGGTACCGTGCTTAATTGCCTTGTACTGGTTCTCACTGAGCGGCTTGAAGCCGAGGTAATCTGGACTGGTGACAAAGGTCTCCACGTCAACGGGAATCTCGTCCCAGTCTGTACCTGATACTGCGCTAAGTGCGTCAGTGATAAAATCTGTTATACGTCAACAACCTCCGAAGAAATGACCTCAGCCTTTCCAGAGATTTGCGACAACTTGTAGGCAACCTTTTGCTTACAGTCTGTGCATAGGTCATTTCTCAAAATGTCCATAACAATGTCTTGCTTTTCCTCCATCGCGGCCAACTCGTCTCCGAGGTCGCCGGATTCCAGCAGGCCAGCCTTTTGAATAAGGTCCAGTCGTCTGGCCTCTAGTTCGGCAATGGCCTTAAGCGCGGCATTGATTTGTCCTGCAACCTGATGGTTAAAGTTAATATCTTCTAGGTCACGGACCAGGCTATAGAATTTCCTGATTAGTTTATCGTAGTGCGTGATGAGTTTTGCCAGGTGGTCACGAGCCATGTCACGAGCCATGGGGTCGGTTGCCAGGGCAGCGCGGTAGTCACCCAATAATTCAAGAACTACCTTACGCTGTATACCGAGTTCCCTAGCGATTTGGAGTTCGGTCTTACTTTCAGACCATAGGTCTACAACCTTCTCCATTAGTTCGAAGCGGCCAGACTCTACCGGAACAATTGTCATCTATATCCACCAGCGGTCGGAGCCCACGTCAGACCCTTGAAGGTGTACTTTCTGTCTAATTTGAGTCCACAGTTATGGCAACATTGTCGGTCGCGTTCCGAGATTGGGACGTTCCGCTCTTGTGGGTCATCGTCACAGTGCGGACATGTGTACTCATATATCATTAGTTAAGTATATCATATCTGTTGAATTAATGTGGTAGCCTCTAAATGCTTGTCTATTTTCCAGTGTAGTTCGTCTACCGTACCGTCGTTTTGCAGCACATGGTCGAACGGCCAGTGGTCCAGAGAAATTTCACTGGGGTGGTCACCCGCAGGCCTAATTCCTGGGCGCTCTACGCGCCATGTGACGCCTCCTGGGCTACCTCCAATGGCGACCGCCTCATTGGGGAATCGCATGTCGGTGATTACTATGTCGTCGCGGAGGTCGAGATTACTGAACAATGCGTCTACCCAGACGTTTTCACCCATTGTTTCTCTACCGGCTTCGGTGCCGAGGCGTTGCATCAGGCCCCGTATCTCGTCTTTGTAAGCCGTGACCTTTGCACCTTCCCAGCCGAACTTGTCGATAACGTCGCGCAGGCGCACGGGGTACGAGTCGATGTGGTAATTGATATTGGTCCAACCATACTCATGTATTACTGGATTAACTTGATAGAGAAACTCTCGCATCTTGTCTGCAAAAGCCATTTTCTTGAATCCATACTCTTCTACTAGGTAATCACCAATGGTGTCTTTACCTGCGCGAGCGTAACCGCTTAGTCCAATTATCATTAAGCCAATGTACCGTCCGGGTTACGCCTGCCACTCTTGAAATACACAAGAATGTCTTCCCACCTGTCGCTTTTGTTAAAACTGGACTGCACCACGTCGCATGTAAAGGTCTTGCCCAAAAAGAACTGCTTGGGAAACGTGACCGGCTTTGAAACTACCCTTAGGTAGTCCCCATCTTCGTCGGGGCTGAATCCCTCTTCGGAAGTGCCCAATAGGGCAACTATCTCTCTGGTTACCTCGCCGGGGCGTACGTCAAATACTAAATAAGTCATTCGCTATCCTCTCGCTTGTCGTAACTGTGATGTGTTACGAGCCAAAATACTACGTCTTCGTGCCGCGCGCCCTCTTCGCACACGGGAATACATTCGCACCCGGCGCTCAGCCGATGCTCTTTTAAGTCATCTTCGGGTACGATATGTACCGCTGTCGGTGTGTCAATTACCGCCCACATTGTCATTCCTCCAAGTAATCTATCATTGATTTAAGTACGCTAGCACTTTCTTCTACTTGACCAATGATAGTATTACAGCGACGACAAAGCAAACCACGAATACACTTACCGCAAGATATCTCACCGGGACAGCAGGAGTGGTCATGGTCAACATCTAAAGTCTTTCCACTCCAATCAATGCGTTTGCATATCTTGCATACGCCGCCTTGAGCATCCAAAAGTTCTTGATATTTTTCTGGTGTCAGACCATAGCGATATCTAAGTTTATAGACCCGACGTACGCCGCGACTTCTCTCAGAACGATTATACTTTGCCTGACATGACCGACAACTACTTTGCAGTCCATCTTTTGTTCGTTTTTGCTTGTTGAATTCGGTGTAATACTTTAGTTCCTGACAACTTGAACAAGCCTTCATGGCTCTAAAACTCTTTGGCCCCTCTGGTTTGTTCTGTGGCCCCACTCGTGAACCGCCACCGTTTCCTTTGGATAGTCGATATCAATTTCAGGATATTCTCCGTAGTTGAAATCGCTAAAGTGGATTGGATTGAATACCTGTCGTGGGTACAGTCTAACATACCCAGGCCATTCACTCAAACTTTGCATCAATAGTTGCACACCGGTCGTAGCGTTCATAAACGCACCCGGCATTCCGAAGTATCGCATCGGGAGGTTTCTAATTACTCGTTCAAAGAAGGTGCAATTCTTCGGTGCGTACATTGCCATGTTAACAGCGTGTACGTCGTCTTCCATGGCAAGGGCGGGAGTGTTGATTTGGTAATTAAGGGTGCTAAGAGGCTTGAGCGGCTTTAGGTCCGTATTGAAGTACCAGCCGCCAATTTGATAGATTATCTCATAGTCTACCACGTCGGCTACATGGGTGTAATAGGCAATCATGTCAGCCCCCGGCTGCTTAGACTGCTTGTACATGTCGTGCAGCACGCGAGTGTTAATCCACTCGGTGTCCATGATTTCTTCCTCGGTCCAGTCCCACAGGGTCAGGTCGGGATTCAACTTCTCCCAGAGCAGGCCGTAGTCGCGGTATCGTTCGGGCATTTCACCGCCCATCCAAATTCTATGCATGTACATTTTATTCGTATTTTCCTTGGTCTTCTCTGTGTGACCAGTGGTGGAGACCGAACGCTCCCACAGCCACAGCCTGGTCCCGCCAATCATCTGCATTTCCTCCTACTGGTATACTGCCATGATGCACATAGTTAAACGTTTCTCTTGGCAAGGCCAACAGGTCGTCTCGTTCGTGCCACACTCGGGTAAGCAGGTGCGGCCCGGTTTGATGTTGCATGTATTCATTATACCTGGCGTAATAGTTTTCTGGAAGTACGTCGTTGAGACGCTTCCAGAACGGATGCCCCTTTGGTCCACCATAAGCACAGTTAACCAAGTAGTAGTCGTCTTCAAATGTGGCCCAGGCATTCTCGCCCGTAATTTCCATTAGGTCATCTAGAGGTCGAAGAGGCTCAATGTCTACATTTAAACATACCCCGCCGAACCGCTCCATTAGTTCATAATAAATTACATCACTTGACTGCACCGCTACGGCCCTGTCAAAGTCCATCGGAATGCTCGACCTTGGCCGACGAGCAATGTCATCTAACACGGATTGATTACGCATGGGCGGCAGGTCTTTTCGAGTCCATTCGATAACTTGCCAATTGGGATTTAGGTCTTGCCACTGTTGACCGAACTCTATATAGCGCTCTGGCATAGGTTTGGGACCGAGCCAAAGTCTATGAACCAGTCTTTCCACGCAGTTTCCTAAAGTAGTCTACGGTTTCGTGTACCCCGTCTTTCAGGGTCTTGAATGGTCGCAGGTCCAGGCCGTCGAGCGTGGACGGGTCGCCCAGCACAATACTGTGCTCCGGTTCGCCAGGACGCATTGGTTGGTAAGCCAGCCTTGCAAAAGACTTCTCCTGTTGCTCGCGGGCGCGCCAGTATGGGTCTACCTCATTCCACACCGTTTTGGCAATCTCATTAACAGTGGTGTCAACTCCGCTGCCAGCCTCGTAGATGTGAGTAGACGGGAAACCGGACTCCACGTGACGCTCTAGGGCGGACACCAAAGTCTGTGCTACGTCACCTACGTAAATCATGTCCATAATCTGGCTGCCGTCTCCATAGATTTCAATAGGCTTACCGTCGAGAGCCAGGTTCACGAACGCAGGCATAATCTTCTTTACCTTGCTAGGGCCGTACGGTGGCGCTGCCACCTGGCGGGGGCCGTAGGCATTGAGCGCACGAACAATGGTAATGTTGGTGTTCTGTTCGGCGTTGAACATGTGAGCAAACCGCTCCATCGTAGACTTGGTGATGGAGTAGGTGTTATTCATCCAGTGATTGCCCACTGCAATGTTTACGCCTGGGACCTTATACTGAGCGGCTGCTTTGAAGAGATTGAGTCCACCCAGAATATTAGTGTGCGCTGCTGGAATGGGATTGACAATGGTTTCTTGAGTACCCAAGACACCAGCCAAATGAATCCATGCGTCAGCATGCGCCACCGCTTCGGTGACCGCTGTGGAATCTGTGATATCTCCCAGGAATAACTCGCTTCCGTCAGGGAGAAATCCCTTGTTGTGACGGTCAAATGCAATCGGCGTGTGACCACGGCGAATCAACTCTTCTTGTACGTACCCGCCGATGAAACCGGAGGCACCTGTTACTAAAACTTTCATCAATATCTTTCGGTCTTCTGTACATGTGTTTCTGCCTGCCAATCATAGGTGACTATATCGGCAAAATGTGGGTGCGGTGCATATCCCGCAGCAAGTCCCATATGTGCTACTTCATAAATCCAACAGTCTACCGGCGTGGTGATGCCGTAGGTGCGGGCTCGGCGTACGAGCCGTCGTCCACCGGCAGGGCTATATACCAATGATACCATACCATAGCCCTGATAGACCTTGGCCGCGATGTTTCGCTCGTTGACCCGGTAGTTACTTAACTCGTCTGGAAGGTGATTACCATGCTGATACTGTTTCCAGTTGTGCCAACGGACGTTATAGTGATAGTCGGCACGCTGGTTCTCCGGTACCCATAAAGCAGCAAAGTCCCAGTCGGGCGGTAGTTCGTCCAAGAACATGTCTAACTTGTCCTTGAACGTGTAGTCGATTACCGCGTCGTCCTCAAACACAATTAGTGGCTCATCCAGTTCGCCCGCCAGTTCCCAGCGGTCAAAGTTGGAAAGCCACACTCCCAGTTCACCTCGCTTGGGATTGGTCCATATGTCTTTTCGCAAGTACAGGTCGCGCTTGCGGAAGTCGTCTTCGGTAATCTTGTTACCGTCCACTGCGGGCCAGCAGATTTCACCATCAGCCCCGACGTACTTGCGAATGTTTCGCTTATATGCCAGTCGTTCGTCGTTCAGGCTGATAATCGTAAACATCATCGCGTCAGGCCGTGTTTCTTTAACCACCTGTTAATGGTTGCCTGGTCGCAACCTGCAATACGAGCAATCTCTTGCTCGGTCATCCTGTCAATCACATACCGCCGATAGCACCAAGCGTATGACGTATAGAGTTTATCCGACAATTGGCTTAAACTCCGTACATACGTTCTTGCTGTGAGCGTCGGTGTCCCATACTAATGTGCCGCAACCTCGACGGCAACGATAAGCCTGCTGTTCTAGGCTCCAAACGTATCCTTGGGCTCGCTTGTCAGCACGATTCTTATAAGCCGAATAGTGCGGGTGGTTGTGGCAGTGTTCCTTGTGTCCGGGGAACCCGCCGCAGCAGGGTTGGTCCCAGTGGTCGTAGTCAGCCATGTTCTATAAGTCCTCGTTTTTCCATTTCATGCTCGATTTCGTTCAGGAACATTTGTGTTTGTTGGACCTTACGCTCGTATACGTTCATATTGATTTTGTGCTGCTCCCAGTAATGAGCCAGTGATGCGTCGTCGGCACCCCGAATCATGCTCACCCACGTAGGTTCAGAAGGGCGGGTCCCACCAGATGTTTGCAATTGGCTTACCTACTTCCTTAGCATATTTGTAAGCATTATACGTGCCGCCGAATTCCTTGTTGGGATTCCAGTAGGCGAGCACTAGGTCACCACGGTCAATCATGTATTCGTTACGCTTTCCATATACCCAGGGGCCGGGGTAGTCGTCGTAGTCAGTGACGTAAACTACTTCCTGCGCCACAGATAGAATGTGTGCGTATAGTTCTTCGTCTGCTTTTCGGGGCCTGTGCCCACGCCAGGGTACGGCACAAATAAGTCCAATATCTTGCCGGTAAGCCTCGTCTGCCGCCCAAAGGTCAAAGCCAGCGGCCATGCCAGTAATGAACGCATCAATAGTCTTCGGAGTATATCTGAACTTGGTTGCGACCTTAATTCGTACCGCCGCTTCGTCTTCTGCATCTTCTGGCCTATGCCCGGTCCCCGCTACAATTAATCCGCTCACGGTGCTCCCGTTCTACTCGTTTAACCATTGAGCAGGGATATCCCTGCATGCATCCTTCGTGGTCTGGACAGTCCGAGCAAAAGGATTCTCCCGGCTCACGCATGTCCATTATCTCGCTCGACCCATTCTCCATTTTCACGGACCTCGGTTCTAATGTTTACCGGCCACATGGCTCGGTCTACTTCGGCAATCGTACGAGCATCCGCACCGCATTGCTTTCTAACCCATGCTTCAAACTCTGGGGTGGCTACCATTCTTTTCCAAGCAGCACGCTTGTTCTGTAACTGGCTGCGCTGGTCTTGGGAATAGCCAACCGCGCCGGAGGCGCGGTGTGTAATTCTAACAGCGGTATCTCGCTTATTGCGATTCTGACCTCCGTTGCCATGGCCGCGCGTAGTCTCTACGTCACAGTCGGCAAGGGTCACGCTGAACGCTAGTTCTCTCACCCGACCAGTCTACCACGGCTCAGCAGTAGAGGTCAACACCCACTTGACTAATCGCTATTGCGTCAGCCTGGTTGTCGGTACCGACATTAAGTCCATACTGTTCGATTACCCAATCCATGGTGCGCTGCTTGCGAATCTGTCTTTGCTTGTTTAGGTACCAGGCCTTGGACTTCGCCGGATACTGCTGTCGCAGTTCGGTCTTTTCTTGTGCCGTGAACGGTTTGTTTCCAATGGCTGGCTGCCACACGAGCGGAGTAATTTCTTCTACCCTCACGTGTGGCCGCATGAGCGGTGCTATCACGGCACCGTATGCATAAGCCAGTTGGACGACGGTCTTTTTGTTCTGAATGTATACCGCCGATTCAAACAGAATCATGTCGTAGGTCATGTCTGGTAACTCAGTGGCGAGCCGCTTCTGGGCGTCGGCAATTCTGTCGAATACCGTCGGCCCGATAAATGTAATCTCGCCCCATGTCTCAATACCGTTCTTGGTGTTCAGACAATAAGCAACCGAGTTAGTTGATATGTCGAGTCCTAGCAGACTTTGTGGCTTGTCATCTTGTAGCCAATCTTTCATTGCCATACCTACATTGTAAACTAAATAGGTTCACAATGTAAACTTAGCCTGCCAAAACGGACGAAAGCATCATCTTCGTATTCGTATTACGAATGGACTCATTTTCATTTAGACATGAATTACACATGTTGGCATTATTGTATCTGGACAACTCGCTCTCGCATTTCATGCAAAAGCGCTTGTGGCCCAGGCGTTGCGCTCGGCGCGCGTAATACTTCTCCATAATCTTGCGATTGGTCGCCAGTCGGCAGCACTCCGCGTCATGGTACTTCTGATTATGTGTCTTCGAAACAAACTCAATGTTGCAGCCGTCGTTTGCACAATTCCTTACTTCTCCTATCAATACTGTCACCTCCTATACCCTTGGTACCTCCAAGATTGGTAAGGTGACTGTACCCGGATTAGGGTCTGTGCCGTTCACTGTGCCTCTGGTCCAGCCGTCCCAGCACTTATCTCGTACCGGGCAGCCCTTGCACTGGTAACTGGACTTATTGAACGGTCGTGTAGGCAGTTCACCGTTATCGGCGTTTTCCTTGACCATTCGCATCCAGTCTAAAGTGTCTTCGACCAACTGCGTATTCTTTTCTGTCATCTTCACCGGGTACACGAACAACTGATTTGTGTCCTTGTTCTCGGTTAGCAGGAAACCTCTCTCGTGATTGGTTAGGTGCATGTAGATGAGCAACTGCAACAATTGATAACCGGGTACCGTATACTTCGCTACCCGGCTGTTCCATGTGTTTGTGTTTGTGGTCTTTACCTCGACCACGACCTCCTGGCCCTGCCAGTTGACAAGGGCGTCGATGAAACCACGAATCGGAGGGTCGTTCGTGGGGTTGGTAACCTCGACCTCACGGCCTGTCAGAATTCCAGCGGCCTCTAGGGTGTCTGCAATTCTTTCGCCCGCGCTGGTGCCGTTCTTCATGTTAGCCACGGCCAGCGGTTCGTTGTGATAAGCGAACTCCACGCCATTGAATGCGTAATACCAATAGCGTGGGCAGGTTCCCGAGTATCCTAGATTAGAGGGGGCGAACGATTCTTTAGTCCGCTCGCCACCCTCTCGCTCTAGAGTCTTTTCTAGTAATTCGTTGAATTCTCCGATACCGAATGCCCTGGCGATAGCCAGGTGGTCGTTGAGAACTACGAAAGTTTGCTTTTCTGTCATCTAGTTAGGTACTTGAGTCCGTCACAAAGTCTCTCAATACCGCTCACCATGGAGTAGTAGTGATTCTTCTTTGCGTTCGATTCAGTAGTTCCTTTCTTATATGACATGTATGCGTTATATTGCATTCTAAACTTGACGGCGTATGCCTCAAGCCTGACGATAATTGGTCCGACCTTTGAGGTGTCCGGTATGGTGCCGTCGATTATGTCGGTGACCAGTTTGAGTACATGGGAGAAGTCTTCATCGTCAACAAAGTCTTCGCACTCTTCTACCCATTCCGCTTTCGCCTCAGCCATGTTGCCCCGCAACCGGCTCACGATAACCAATGGGTTGTCTTGTATCTCGTTCCATTTCGCGTCTATCTGTTTCTTGTTCATTCGCCATATTTCTCCACCCATGCATCATACATTTCGTGGAACATGTTATCGTCAATAACCCACAGGCGTAGTTTGTCAGTTCGGCCTAGCACCAACTTTAGTGCTGGTACCTTGCGCATGCTGAGGGCGTCTTTAGTGGTCTTTGCCCATACCGCGCGGCTGACGCTGAACGACTCGGAATATTCCTTGTAGTCCACGCAAAACTCGCCAAGCGAGGCGTCGCCCTTTTGAATCCATCCACGCCCTGAGTTACGGTGCAGGCTCGCGCCGTCTCGGGCGGCTTCGTTCTTTTCAGTCATTCTCTCTCCCACATATGGGTTTCATCCTCATGGTCGCCCTTGTGTCCTATAGGCAAATAACAGGTTTGCTGTGGAAAATAACGCCGGGGCTTGCCGCACAGAGGGGTTGTCGTTTCATTCTTTTCGGTCACGTCGTGCCTCTGCCTCGCGTGCGCGCCTGTATGCGCCCGTGGGATTATCGGGCCACGGCTCGCCCAACGCCGCGTCCTGTCGCGCCTTAGTTTCACTTAATGCATCGAGAGCATCTTGTATTTGTCGTTCTTCTCTGTTCATCCGCCAACCATGTCTTCCGCGTTGTATTTGGTGACGTGCCCATTAGAGCACTGCCACGCATAAATGTCTGACTGTGTAAAGTGCTTGGCTTCGTTTACCTCTTCGTCGCAATCATCACAATAGAATCGTCCCATGACCATGGTGTGCGCCAGGTCTTGTTTCTTTGGTAGGAAATACTTAGAGGCCATTTAGTTCTGCCTCCAATTTCTCCTGTATTTGCGGATTGTCCTTGAGATATGTAACGGCACCCTTTCGGCCCTGAGCCTGTTGTCCGTAAACTTCATACCAAGCCCCTCGGCGGTGGACGAGGCCGTAGTCCACGCCCATGTCCAGCACTTCGCCGGTAAGGTCGAGGCCAGGGCCACGAGCAGCGTTGTTGCGGTAAAAGTCGAATGCTCCGGTTCCATATTCACCATTAATCTTGTTCTTGTCGATGTGCCAATTCACGGGTGCTCCGACAGCCTCTTCGACCAAGTTTTCGCCTCGCTGCACTTTTTCCTTAAGTTGCTTGTCGTCTGACTTGGTTGAAGAGAATCTAACTCGGAGCGCGTCGGTATGACGCACTTCCTTGCCGCCGATTGGCATGAATGGCTTTGTCATCGCGGGCGAGCCCACGTCGATACGGGCCTGTGAGATATGAACAATCGCGGTGGTCCAGTTAATTCCCTGAACCATCTTACACATCTGACCGAGGTCTTTAGCCATTTGGCCCAACTGTCTGGTGTTTTCGAAGTTCTTCAATACTCCGTCTTTGTCCACCAAGTTACTGGGCATCAGTGCGGCGGTGGAATCAATGAAAATCATGTCCACGCCGCTGTTAATCAATTTAACTTGTAGGTCTGTCAACTCTGATATGGTTGACACTTCTGTTACGAGCACTTTCTCAGGGTCGAGTCCTAGGGCTTCTGCCCACGCGGGGTCGAACGAATGTTCCGCGTCTACCCATGCAATGCTCTGGCCTTGTTTTTGATTGATACCGGCTGTCTGCAATGCGAATGCGGTCTTGAACGAAATCTCCGCTCCCCAGAGAGTATGCTGCTTTCCTCTACGGAATCCACCACCGAGTAACTTGTTCATTTTGAACGAAGCGGTCGGCAGTTTCTCGCTGCTAATCTCTGACCCTATTTTGAGTTGTGCCCGTGTATCTTTATCTAAGGACGCTAAAATGTCGTCTAGTGTTACATCTGGCATACGTCCATTATAGCAGGTTCAGGCGTCGTTGTCTACGTCCTCAATTGTTACTCCGATTGTGTGGTCGTGCGTAATCGGGTCTTCGTCAATGAACAATTGAGTACCCTCGGGCAGCCCCGCTGCGACGGTACCATGCAAAATGGTGACCGGCTCTCCTATCTCTAATAGGATGAATGCCAGGGTTTGTTGCAACATGAGAAATGACTTCTCTAGTTGGTCAACCTCATTTTCTAGTTTACGAATGTATACGTCTTCTGATACGGTCATTTATTATCTCCACATTCTGGACACACGGCTGTCACCCAGTCGCCGCCGAGACTAATTTCACGATACTCCATTCCGGGCGACAGTTCCTTGTTGCATTTATAGCAACGTAACCCGAAGGGATATTCAAGTTGTGTCACAATCATAGTATTCTTTCCACGGACAACTTGCCGTCGTCCATTTCCTTTAGTTCAATGTCTACCACGTTACCCGGCTTGCACAGCGTGTGTACCTGCGGATAGGTGGACGGCCACACAATGGCCCCAAATAGATTCTTCTCGTTGTCTACCAGCACAATGTCACCCATCCGCTTACCGGCCTTGGTGATGCGGGTATTAAGAGACAGCACCTTGTACATGGCATCGGGTACGTCGGACATATCGTTCTTGCCCAAGAACTTACCGATGATAGAGGAATCCAGTTCCTCTACCCGGCACTTCTCGATAACGGTGTTGTTCGACACCAGCAGTACATAGATTTGTCCTGTTTCGTATTCTTCCCCGAAGGAAGTGAATATGCCCTTTACGTCGGTCTCGTCCAGGAAGTCCACGCGCTGCCAGTTGTCCTTACGGGTAATCTGCTGACACATTGCCATGGTGACATAAGTGGCTGACTCGTCGTGCTCGTCCAGCGTAGCAAACTGCGCCTTAATGTCTGGTGGCAGGTCGTAGGCCAGCGACGGCACGTTAAGGTACTTGTAGTAGTTGTCTGGCTCGTTGCCGGTACGAGGGTTGTCTTCGAATGCCGCTGCTCCCACGGCATTCAGGGCCGCTAGGACGCCGGAAGAAATACCGCTGTACTTCTGCTCCGCTGCAATTGTCAGAGCCTCATACGAGGCGTACGGAGCCCCGTCCAGGATGCGCTTGGCCGTCTTCGGACCGATGCCCTTGACGGACTCCAATCCGAATCGAATATAGTCGCCCTCTTCGTCGGTCTGAATGCTGATATGAATATCAGACTTGTTGACGTGAGGCATCCTTACCCGAATACCGAGTCGCTTGACTTCCAACAAATAAGTGAGCATCTTCATGCGGTCGTTCTTGTTGGACGACTTGAGTCGGCTCAGCGCCGAGGTGATGTATTCGATTGGGTAATAGTATTTAAGGTATGCCGTAAGTAGCGTAAGCATAGAGTAGCCAACGGCGTGTGCCTTTGCGAATGCGTAGTCGGCTGAGGCTTCAAGGTCTTTCCAGACCGCTGCGGCCTTTGTTCGTCCAAGTTTGTCACTGGCACCATTAATAAATTCGTCCTTCCAGACGGCGAGGTCTTGTGGAATCTTCTTGGAAATTGCCTTACGAACCTTGTTAGCGTGTGCCGGGGACATTCCGGCAATCTCCTGGCAGAGCAACAACTGCTGCTCCTGGTAGAGTATAGCACCATAGGTTTCGCGCGTGAACCACTCGGCGTCCTTGTGAATATACTTGATGTTACCGGTCTTCTTGCCGCGCATGTAAGTCGAACCTACAGTGGAGTTGGCGGCACCCGGACGGACCAGTGCGTTAGAGGCTACCAGTTCGTCAAAGTTGTGTACGCCACCCATGTTCAAAATGGTGCGCGTCGAGGCCGACTGCTCTGCCTGGAAAAGCAGGGAAGTGTGACCGGCAGAAATCATGTCGTAAATGTTCTTGTCGTCAAGCGGAATTTGCTCAATGTCAATGTCAATGCCGTGGCGCTGCTTAATCAACTTCAAGGCGTCGTCCACGATAGACAGCGTGCGCAAGCCCAGCAGGTCGTACTTAACGAATCCAATGTCGGCCAGTTCGCGCATGTCTGCACCGGCCACCGGTACGCGACCGGCACCCTCGTCGGATGGGTCGTTGGCGCTCTGAATTGGGACATACCGCTCGATAGGCTCAGCCGACAGGATGACGCCGCCAGGGTGCACGCCGGTAGACTGAATACGGCCAACCAGAGCCTTAGCCAACTTGGCTAAGTCCGGGTATTGCTTTCTGACATTAGCCAGGTCAGGGTGGCGCTGGTAAGCGTCAATAGTTTCAACTGTCTTACCAATCTTTGCTGCCACGGCGAACGGTACGCCGACCACCTTGGCCGCAGCCTTGAGCGCAGACTTGTCCTTGTACTCGGTAATGGTCAAAATGTTGGAGACATTACCGTATACGTCTACCACGTGCTTCTTAACCTGATACCGACCATCAATAGCAAAGTCGGTGTCAATGTCTGCCGGGTCGTCACGGTCCACGCTCAGGAAGCGCTCGGGCAACAGGTTATACGGCATAGGGTTAATCTTGGTTAGCCGTAGGGCGTAGTTGGTTAGATACGATACCGCCGAGCCTCGTCCGTAGCCAGTGAAAATGTCATTGTCGGTTGCCCATTGCACATATTCCTTGGCAATGAGGAAATAGTTGCTGAGGCCCAGAGAGGTGATTGTATCGAGTTCGAAATTCACACGGGCCAGGTTCTCTTCTGTATTTATTCCGCGCTCCTGTAGGCCTCTATAGGTCTCCTGGCGCAGTTCCTCGTCCGCTTGCTCGCTGACAACCGGCAACAGGTCCAGCCGCTCGTGGTAGGTGTATTCTTCTACTGTGTTAGCGATAACCATGGTGTTAGTTAGGGCCTCTTCACCTATACCGTGCTTTTCCAGATTGGCCTTATGCTCGTCGTAGGTGTGCAGCCACAGTTCAAAGTCCTTGAAACTCATCGTGCGGTCCGGGTACAGGTAATTCAACTTCTCGACAAACTCTGCCTGAGCCAACTTGGAACGGTCGATTTCCTTGACCAACTTCGGACTCGTGTTAATGATAAGCATGGATTCGGCCAGCCACAGGTCGTCCTTTGAGGCCATGTGGCAGTCGCTCGTGATGACGACCGGAATGCCGTGTTTCTTAGCCAGGGAGGCCAGGGCCTTGTTGAGTTTCTTGTCGTTAGACTCCATGACCTCCATGTAGAAGCGGTCACCGAAGATGCGCTTGAAATCTTTTGCCAATTGCTCCGCTTGTGGCTTGTCACCGGCCTCAATCGCCTTAGCAATCATACCGCTCATGCACCCCGAGAGCGCAACGATTCCCTCGTTATGCTCTTCTAGTACCTCTAGGTCGATTCGTGGCTTGAAGTAGTAACCCTCGGTCCAGCCGATGCGGCTCAGGGTATCGAGGTTTTCCAGCCCTTGCTGGTTCTGTGCAAGCAGAGTAATGTGGTTGTACACGCTGGTGCCGTCCTGACGGGCAGCCTTGCTGCGCCGGTCGAAACGGTCCAGGGTAATGTAGGCTTCCTGTCCCAGAATAGGGATGATACCGGCCTCGCCAGCCTGACGTAAAAACTCACGGTGACCAATGTTGGTCCCGTGATTTGTCTGAGCCAGGTGTGTGATGCCAATTTCCTTGGCTCGCACCATGTATTCTGCTGGGGTAGAGGCACCGTCCAGAACGGAGTAACCGTCGTGGACGTGTAGTTCTGCGTGCTGCATTAGTCCTTCTTACGGATAACGTCGAAGTGAAGTTCTTCGTTTAACCCGAAGCCGTCGGGATGCGGGTCGTGTACCATTTTACCATTACGGTAAATCACGACATGAGCCAGATTCTTGTACCGGGGCGATGGGCCGCTCACCAGATAATATTCGTCGGTATCCAGGTGACCCCAGACCGGCTCAATTTTGTAACCTCTCTCATCCAGCCAGGTTACGGTTTGCAACCACCAGTGGGTGGGTCCGTCATTTACGAAGTCTGGTACCTCGTCCATCGGTAGGTCCATTACCGAAGCAATGGCCGTCTGCCAGCAGTTTCCCTGCTTGCCAAAAGCGTTCTGGTGGTGTGGTGTCATTTCCTGCTTTGTATGTATTCCATTGTGACTCGTCTGAGCCCTCGTCGCCTATTGCGACGGTAGATGCGAGTAACGTCTTTATGACAAGACACGCACAGTGGAATCAAGTCGTATCTAGCCGACTCTCTTCCTAGTCGAGTATAATCCATGTGGTGAACTTGAATCGGCCCACTGACAGAGTTACACGCCTTGCATCGCTTTCCGTGGATTGCGAAACACTCATTGCGCTTGTTCTGCCAGTGGACCGACTTGAGGTATGCGCGGTACGCATTTGAAATCATACCGCCATTATACCATTTACCAGTCTACGTCAACCTTTTCAGCGGTGACCGGTTCCTTTGCAGACTCCTGCTTTGGTGTGTCACCATCTGACTTGAGGTTACCAGTCGTGTAGTAGCGCTCCTGCTTCTCAGGCTCTACCTTGAATGGTGCTTGCTCAAGGTCCCAAAGGTCGTACTCTTCTACGTTTACCTTCTTGGCCTTAGGCAATTGCTGAATGCTGTAAGAGGTCTTCTTGTCCGAACCGGTACGAGTCAACTTGAACGTCTTGTCGGTAATCGAGTAATCGAAGTCTTCGTCAGCAGCAATGGCACGAAGGTCATTAGCAATCGAGCCCTTGGTTGAGAAACCGCGCGATAGCACGGCTACGTATGGCTCTTCGCCAGCCTTTTCTACAAGCACATTGATGTAGAGTACGCGCTTTTGCCACCAGCCCTGCTCGCAGCCGTAGCACGAGCCCTCGTCAGCGGTGCACGATGCGTGATACTGAAAGTGGTCTGGGTTTGCGTGTTCTAGGTTCGTAACGGCCAAGCCGTTCTTCTCCGAGTAATTCGGGGAACCTGTGTCAAACTCTTGAAGTGGTGTAACCTTGACAGACTCGCCGTCTGCCAACTTTACCCATACCGTCTTCTGACGGTCTGGAAAGTCGTTGCTTTCCGCCAAACTCTTATCGAGTTCAGCCAATCCTGTAATGAATCCCATTTAGTCTCATTTCTCCTAGTGTGTGGTGCTGGGCACATGCCCATCCACCTATCATTGTACCACGGCGATGCGGTCGTAGTCAAGTTGTCTGTACTCTAAACTGCCTATCGGGGCAACCAACATTTTGGATATTTCTGCATCGGTTAGGTCGGTTGCATCTTTCTTTCCGTTAGGAAATACTTCCTGGTCGGAATATACCGCCCACTTGACCCGTTTGTTGGGTAATGCGTCATGAATCTGCCAAGCCAAGTCCCTACCGGGCCGGTGGCCCTTGCAGGGACCGCCACACTTATGACAGCGACCCTTCTGGAAATGCAGGTCAAAGTCAGTCATAAGGATGATGGTGGAAAAGGTTCTGTCCAGTTGTTGGATTTGTAGCGTGCTCAGTGAGCCACCCAGCAGGGCCACCACGTTAGGGTAGCCCGCCTGATGAATTTTCATGGCGTCAAAGGATGACTCCACGATTATCACCGTGTCCCCGTGCCGCTTGGCCCGGTGGAAGTTCCATACTGTTTTAGACTTTGGTAGGTGGTCAGAGTTTTTGAAGTCTTTGCCCTCTATGCTCCGACCTATGAATCCTATCAGCATACCGCTCGGGTCGTGCATGGGCACGATAACCATGTCCTGCTTGACCGAGTAGCCGACACCAAAATGTTCTAGAGTATCTGTATCAAATCCTCTTTTACGCATATACAGTAAGCCACGGGTATCAGTCCACAAAGCCTGTCGCATGCGCAATACCGGCTCTTCTGGAAACTGCACAAACTCGGCGGGTGCCGAGTCACGCATGCGCTTCATTAACTCCCAAGCGGGTCTGCGCCCGGATTGCACGAGCCGTGCAAATTCGAACACGTTAACGTCCTTGAGCCTGGCAGCCAAATTGCTCAGCGTACCGGCAGCAGCACACGATGGGTTGAAGCAACAATACAAACCACTCAACTTATCGACCACAAATGCCGGGTCGTTGGAGTTCGGGTGGAACGGACAAAACCCTATGAAGTGCGTAGAGGTTTGCGACTCGATAGTTACTCCGCAGTGCTCAAGGACTGCTGCGACTTGCTCTTCGGAGTATACTTCGGTATTTCTTTGCCGCTCAGGATTCCACCTACGGTCCATGTCTTTTCCTTGTCAATCTTTACACCATAAACAGACAGAGCGAATGTGTACCGCTCTTGTGCTGCGTCGTAGTCCACGGTAAACTGCGGCTCGATATCGAGCGCCGGGACATACCCCTGTTCGCGCATCATGTTCTCAACAAAGTCAACTAACCTTTCGCGCGTCTTGGTTACTTCTCTATCGGCAATCTCGCCATTGAGATTGAATCGCTGAATCTCGTCATGCATTAGAATACTTCCTGATATGTGCCGTTGTTAATGTCCCAGTCTATGGAGCCCGAGAACAACGGTCCGTTTCGATTCTTTCTTCCTACCGCGTCCACGAGGTTGGATTCATCGTATCCGTGTACCGCGATTGCCAGGTCAGAGTCATAAGCCAACTGCTTGGAATATGCTACCTGTTCAACCATCGGTGGTCCGTCTACGCTGGTACCACTCTCGGGAGTGGCCGAAGAAATTGCCACTACTCCCAACTCATCCTGCACAGCAATCGTCTTGAACTCATTAGACATGTTACGCATCTTCGAAGTCATGTCGTTCGACTGTGCGTTGTCTGAGCCCAATTGGCAGTAATCAAAGAAAACAATGTCCGGCTGGTATCTGTCAATCTTACCTCGCACGACGTTGGGCGTCATGGTACCGAGGGTATCGTTGGATACCACATGAAACTTATTGTTCATGCCGTCCATTCTGGCTTCCAGTTCCTTCATACCCGCCTCCGGGTATTGTCCCAGTTCCAAGTCAGAATTCTTGAAAAGACCTGACCCCATAATCGTATAGGCTCGGTTCTGAACCTTGAGCACTGGCATTTCCAGGCTCACAATCATAGGGGTGTATCCCTGGGTGAAGGCATTAACTGCCATGAGCGTTGCTAGAAGCGACTTTTTGCGTCCTGTGAATCCCAGGATAACAACGAAGTCGCCAGGAGAGATACCGGCAGTGTACGACGCATCAATGAATGATACGCCTGTCGGAATACCCGGCTGCCCACCACGGGCTTCGGCGCGGGCTCGTAATTCGTCTAGACTCTTACGTGCTGCCTCTACGTCCGAAATGTCTACGTCGTGGGAGACGGTTGCGATTCTGTTTAATCTTGAGAATTCCGCCTGTAGGTCGGCCAGGACTCGTGCTGAATTCATTCCATTACTCAGGGCTGCTGACTTCTGGAATAGCAACTGGTCCAGCCGGTTGCTTAATACCTCTTCTCGCAACTGGTCAATATAGAATTGTGTTGGTAGTTCTGTCTTAACATATTCTAGGGCATCGAATCGGCCCTTGATAGTGTTAAAGTCTGGTACTGTGTGATACTTTGTGTAAAAGGCCTTAATGGACCTCCACACGTCGCCATAGGTTTGTAGTAGGTCGTCTACGCCGTTGGCGAACAGGGTGCCTATATCCTTGCTCTCTAATACTGCGTTGATAACAAGTAGTTCTTTATTCAACCTATTCCTTTCTTACCGGATGCCAACCACTCTTCGGTGCGACGCTTGGTTTCCTCTCGGAGCCTCTGTTGTAGGGCTGCATCCTCGTTGTGCTGGCGCATCGCTTCCACCAGTCTATCATACCCGTAGAACAGGTCATTGATTTTATGCTTATTACTTGACTGAGTTGTTAAGAAGAAGTCTATGACCTCTCTCAGTTCATCGGACGTAAAGTCCATCAGCATGTTTTGAAAGTATCCCTTAGCAATGTTCCTGTTCACTACCGGCGCTTTGCCGTACTTCGCAGTATACTGCTTGATGAAGTAACTAGTCAGCGCATGGCACTGGGCGGCGGTAGGGGTAGCCATTACTTGGCCTTGTTGGCTGAGTCGATTTCGTCAAACTTAGCGTCGGTCCACTTCTGGACCGTGGCCTCTACGCGGGCCTTGGCATCGTCTTCGTTTTCTCCATCACGGACCTCAGAGGTCCAAGAGTAGAACGCCGTTGCGTTGTTGTATCCCATGTTGTACTTAAAACCTAGGGATACGGTTACCGTGTCTGTCATTGTTTCCTATTCTCGGGCGCGCCAGGTCGGCACAAATTGCCCGTCTTTGTTCTTCACATATAGCACGTCTTCGTCGTGTATTAATGCCCGCAGTTCTCGCGGGGTGGGAAGATTCCACGCGGTGGACTCGCCGTCGCGGCGGGGTCGGCCTCGGTGGACGCTCGCAAAGTAGTCTAGCAGACCCAACAGTGCTTCCTCATTCCACCAGTGCTCTTTCTTGCGACCGGTATTAAGCGAATAAGAATGTGGTGGCTCGGGGATATCTCCCCGCTGTACTGCTAGTTGTACTGATTCTCGCGTACGGTTGACCATGGCTGCGGCCTCTTTTGTGGTAAAGGCCTTTTGCTTGTGTCGCTGTACGTACGTATAATTGAGAGAGACCTTCTTGTGTTGTGGAAAATTCCACGCGACAAGAAGGTCCTTCCCGCGATGTATCCTAAGTAGTTGGTGAAGTTCACCATCTAGGAACCAGTGAATATTAGTTCTCCACTGTCTGGTACCTCGCACTTAGAAACCTCGCTTTACTAGTGATGCTGGGCTCACGGTGTTGCTTGAGCCTACACTGACAAAAGAGGTAAGCAGTGAGATTACCGCTGCTGTTGCTCCTGTCAACAGGATTGTAGGCCAGTCGAAGCCCGTTACGGGTGTCGTTGCTGCTACACCGATGACCGCCAAAACGGCCTGAGCGAATGTCTTTAGAGCACGCTCAAGGGCGTCTCTCCAAAATAACTTGTCGAACATATGTATCCTCCCTTGTAGTGAGATACATTCATTCTATCACCTTGGAAGTCTAAAATCAAAGTTTAGCCCTTGAATATGTGGCCGTCAACCACACAGACGTAATCCCTAATCGGAATGAACTGCAAGTGTGCTTTGTCATCTACTACGTGAGCAATGCCGAAGCCCTGCTCCCATCTAGGATTATCTGCATAGCGCATACCATAGGCATCTACGTCAGAAAGGTGCCCCGTTCCCATACCGGCCAAACTGCGGCCAGGCATCATGTAGGAACGATAAACAACGCCGCCACGGTGGTCGTGGCCGCGCACGAGGCTTACGCCGTACTCTTCGATATCGTTCTTAACTGCGAGGCCGGTAACCGTAGAGGTAATCCCGTGATGTACGTGGATACCTCCAAAGCGTTCAAATGGTCGCTCGTGATACCAGCGCCAGGACATGCCCTGGTCGTCCAGTCCCCATAACAGGTCTGGCGTCAGCAGGTCTATGACCTCTGGTGCCTTACGGTCAATGTACTTGAACACTCTAATGTCGTGGTTGCCCAGCGAAACGTGTATGTCGGCTTTCTTGGCTATGCTCCGTACGTCGGCATAGAATCTCTTAGCCTCGTCTGCGTATTCCTTTATCATTGGCAGCGGGTCTATGTCTTCCAGTACCGGCTTCTCGGCTTCATCGCCGTTGGCTAATTTCTTCTCATATTCTATTGTTAACTTCTCGTTGTTCTTGGACTTAGCCTTTAACTGATTAAAGAACTCATCTGTTGTACCGTCGGAATACGTCGAGTATTCCAACTGGTCGTCAATGTCTCCAACTATGTCAATCGCGTCGGGCTTCCACGTTCTGATAACGTCCATAACCAGTGATACCGCTCGTACATCGTGATAGGGTATCTGTAGGTCGCCCAAGAACAACCATTTAATGTCGGTTGTCAATATTACCTTTCAATCCTTACGTAGCAGAGCGCGGATGAACTTGGCTTCATTCTTGCCAGCGTCCTTATATCCGATGTAATAACCACTATACATACCGGCCAGCGCCACTGCCATTCCTGCCGCTAGAACACCAACTCCCAAAGCGGCCTTTCCTACCGTCGTCTCCGGGGTCAGGTCTGGCGCAGGAATGATGCTGTCGTCGTCAGAATCTCTCGGTCTAAGCGTACCACGATGGGGCTTGTTCTGTCCAACGGCCACAGTCTTTGTCACTGTTGCTGTGGGCCGTGGTGCTGCCGACTGGGTAATGGTGGTCGTCGGGCCGATTGTACGGGACGTTCCAGGGCCGCTAGAAATTACTGTGCGGGTGGGTCCCGGTACAATTCTGGTAGGCCCAGGAACCTGCACTGTAGCCGTTGTACGGATGACTCTAGGCGGCAGCGTGATAGGCGGCAGCGTAATGGTCGCCTCGACATGAGGTCGAGCAGTTATGGTAATAACGGGCAGCGGTATGGTCAGGTCCAATACGACGATGCCTGCGGCCTTGCATTCGACTCTTTCGTTGTTTCCGCTTCGTGAGCCTTTACAGGCTACTACACCACCGGGCGCAGTTGACTCGATACTTTCGCTTCCGCCGCTGTCACCGTGGTCGGCTGACGCATTGGACATAATGGCAATAGGTATTAGAAATATCGTAGCCAACAGCATAATTGCGGCAATGATTCTGCTCATGCAAGCATTATACCGCGTGCGGCATTCTGTTGCCCTTTTCCAAGTTGCAACGGAGGTGCGCCGGGGCTACGTTTTCCCATGTATGGGTGCCGCCCTCGGCCAGCGGAATCACGTGGTCAATGGTGGCTGCCCACCAATTTGGAACGCGCAGGTACTTATTAATTTGCTTCTGGCAAATATTACAAATCCAGCCGTGAGCCTCAAACACATCGAGCGCAACAATACTATCGCCCTTAGCATATAATGCTCTTCTCTTTGGGCTGTAGTATTTGATTTTGCGTCTAGCCACGTTAGCCTCTTAGGGCTAATTATATGGCTTATTAAATTATAAAACCAAATGTAGTCGTTCGACTACATTCACGAATGTCGTCGTACTACGTCACGTGCCCATTGCAATCCAGTTGATGCACAGGGTGTTCTTGATTTTGTCCTTCTTAGCGGAGTCGTAGTATAGGTTTACCTTGGCCTCAAAGCCTTGGTGGTTAGGGTGGAATGCTCCAATACCATTGATGGTGTGGAATATCTTTACCTTGTTACCCGAGGTTACCGAGGTGGTGACCACCGGAGCGGTACCCGTGGTAAACATGCTGGCGAAGTGGATTCGCAGGGTGGCCGAGTCGGAGTTACGTGGCGTGATTAGTCCACGCCCACATAGCAACTTAATACCGGTATCGGTGACACCGGAGGTCAGATGCATGTATTTGCCGTCAACCATTTGGTTACGCAAGAATATTAGGTTGTTGCTAATCTGGTCCAGGGTGTCTTCGTCTAGAAGTTGATTGGGTTGCCAGGTTACTGCAACGAACTCGGTGCTAGCCATTTAGCGGGTTTCCCTTCTCATGCAAGTTGATTTCGTCCAGGGAGACGGTTACCACGTCCCAGGTTTGGTATCCCAAAGCATTAAGGATATCAGGGTTGGTGACCTGTCTTAGTTCCCCTTGTACGATTAGGTATATTCTACCGCTGGCTTGGCTACAAAGCAAACTGCCGTTTCTGAACTTTAAAGGTACCCCGACCCTCAGCCGCTTGACGGCTGGGTGGTCTTCGGAGGTTTCAATGACTCGGTGAGGATGCCACGAATCGAGGATTCGCCTGGTATTAATCGGTAGCCTCTTTACATCATTAAAGACGTAGTACCAACCCTTTTCGGTGTGGATGAAACTACCGGGCGGGTATGCCGAGATTTGAAAGTCAGTCGTCGCTTGCTTCTGTATCTTCCTTAACACTCTCTAACTCTCTGATACTGTTTTCTAGTTCTCTAACTCTAGCACTAAGTTCTTCATTCTCTTTACCTAGTAAAGTAATCTGAACTCTTCTATCAGCATCTTGGTCTTCGTAATTAGTAACCACATTACTTAGTCTTTCTCTAAGGGCTTGTAGTTTAAGTTCTAGTTTGAAGAAGTTTTGTTGTAGTTCGTCCTGGTTTATAAAGGGATTGGTCTCTGTCTCTGTCATGATTCAAGTGTAACGGACCGAGCGCAATCTGTCAACCGA
>Ga0207701_10000088_pt1 | contig 80578 bp, 76 predicted proteins | sample KBSSwiSSwithPhiX_FD_184294 | JGI IMG/M metagenome (GOLD analysis project Ga0207701, IMG submission 184294) | Switchgrass rhizosphere bulk soil microbial communities from Kellogg Biological Station, Michigan, USA, with PhiX - S5 (SPAdes) (version 2) | ecosystem: Environmental > Terrestrial >...
CGGCGTGCGGCGCTCGACGCCGAAGAACGCGTCTTCTGGGAAGTGACTCTGAGCGTTGCCATCTCGCTGTCGATCGTCCTCGGTCTCGCCATCTTTCATCGCTACAGCTTCCAACGGCTCCTGATGGCTGATGCCGCCCTCGTCATCCTTGGTGCCGGGCTCGCCCGGGGGCGACTTCGATTCGGGCCGGCTGCGCGGCGCGTCACATGGACAGCGCTCCTACCCGTCGCTCTTGTGGTCATCGGGCTCTGGAGGTTCTTTCCGCCTTCCGAATACATCATCGGTGGAAAAGATCCCGGGACCTACATGAACGAAGGGATCCAGATCGCGCAACGCGGCGCGATTGTCGTTCATGATCCAGTCGTCGCGACGGTGCCGCCGTTTGCGCGCGATCTGTTCTTCCCGTGGCACGGTCGCACCGATTACTACTCGCTGCGCTTCATGGGGTTCTTCATTCAGGATCCCGAGAGCGGCGGCGTCGTCGGCCAATTCCCGCATCTGTTCCCTGCTTCAATTGCGATCGGCTACGGAATCGACGGCCTGACCGGGGCCCGGCGGACCGTCGGATTCTGGGCCATCCTCGGCTTGCTCGCCGTTTACTTCACCGGCGCGCGGTTCGCAGGACGAGCGGCGGGAGCGGCGGCCGCCGGGCTGCTCGCCCTCAACGTCATCACCGTATGGTTTGCGAAATATCCGAACGCTGAGGTGACGATGCAGGCGTTGCTCTTCGCCGCGCTCCTGGCCAACGCGCGGGCGCACGTCGATGACGATGGGTTCTTCGCACCAGTGGCTGGCTTTCTTCTCGGTCTGCTGCTGTTTTTGCGATTCGACGTCGTGCTCGGCATTCTTGGTGTCGCGATTGGTCTGGTGCTTGGCGTGCTGAACGGCCGCCGCGCGCGCGTGTCATTCGTCGTCGTATTTGCGATCGTCGCCGTCGCCGCGTCGATGTACCTCCTCGGTCCGATGCGGGCCTACGCCGCCGCGCCAATCCTGTTCTTCAGAACGCTGCCGACGTGGGAGTCGGTCGCTCTCGCGGCGATCGTGATCGCGGGAGTCGCGGTGGTGGCGCTGTCGTGGCGTGTGCCGGTGACGATGACTCGGATCGGCAACTGGATACCGATTGCGATCGTGATCACCGTCTGCGTGCTTGCCACGTATGCGTTAGTCTTCCGGCACCAGGTGGGAAAACTCGCCGAACACGACGCGAGTGCCCTGAGAACGTTCACCTATCTTTACTTCACACTTCCCGCGCTGATAGCCGCTCTGATTGGTCTGGCGCTGCTCATCCGGCGTTTCTTTCGCGATCCGGCGCTCGTCAGCACAATCGTCATTTTCAGCTGCTTCCTTTTCTACAAGGTGCGGATCGTGCCGTATCACTTCTGGATGACGCGTCGATTCCTGCCTGTCATCCTGCCCGGTGCGCTCATCTTCGCGTCGGCGGCTGCGCTGACCGGTGTTCGTTTGCCGCGCAGCTTCTCCGGCGCCGCGCGTACCGCGCTGCGCGTGGTGTTCATCCTGCTCCTGGCTGGCTACTACCTGCGTGTCAGCCGGCCGGTCGTCGCCCACGTCGAGTACGCGGGCCTGATTCCCAAGCTCGAGCAGCTCGCGCGCACGATTGGCGACGACGACCTCGTCATTGCCGAATCTCGCGACACGAACAGCGACATCCATGTGCTGGCACTGCCGCTTGCCTACATCTACGCGCGCAATGTGCTCGTACTCTTCCCCGCTCGCCCCGACAAGCCGACGTTCGCGGCGTTTCTCGAGTGGGCGCGCACGCGTTATCACCGCGTGCTGTTCATCGGTGGCGGAGGAACGGATCTGCTGTCCAATCGATACGGCGTCCGTCCGATTGCAAGCGAACGGTTCCAGGTCCCGGAATACGATGCGCCTCTGAATGCGTTTCCGCGGTTCGTGCGACAGAAGGAGTTCGAATACGGACTCTATGAGTTCACGGACGCAGAGCCCGGAAACGAGGATGCGGGCTTCGATCTCGACGTCGGTGTTCGTGACGACCTGCATGTCGTCCGCTTTCACGCCAAGGAAGTCAGCGAGGGGCATACCTTTCGCTGGACCGGCGCGCAGTCATACGTCTCGATCACTCGACTCCTGCCATCGAGCCGAGAGCTGACACTGTGGCTGAGCAATGGCGGCCGGCCGGCGGCGGCGGGACCGGCGCAGATGACAGTGTTTTTGCAGGGAAGAGCGATTGGAACCGCGGTCGTGGAAGGCGGATTCCGTCCATATACGTTCGAGATTCCGTCCGATCTCGCGGCACGCGCCGCCGCAAGCAGCGATCCCGTCGAGCTCCGCCTCGTCACGCCGACGTGGAACCCGCATAAGGCGCTCGGAACATCTGACGATCGCAACGTCGGCGTGATGGTCGATCGCGTGGCGGTAAGATAGCGTCAGCGTCACATGCCACTGCACATCTCCGATCGCCGCGAGCGTGGCCTCGTTGCGACCGCGGATCAGGCGCTCGCGACCGTCACCGCGCTGGCGAGACCGTTCCGCGCGCGCCAGCGACCCCGCGCGCCAAAGCGCATCCTGGTTCTCCGGCTGGAAAGAATCGGCGACTTGCTGATGACACTGCCGGCGCTGGCGGATCTCCGCGCATTCGCGCCTGATGCCGAGATCGATCTCGTGGTTGGCAGCTGGAACGCGGAGCTGGCGCGCGCCATCGATCCGGTGAACCGGGTGCAGTGTCTGGATGCTTCGTGGCTTGCGCGCGACTTCGCAGGACGTGGCGTCCTGTCGCTGATCGCAGCCGCTCGCCAATGGCGTCGCCATGCTTACGATCTGGCGGTGAACTTCGAACCGGATATCCGCGGCAATCTGATGCTCGCAGTTTCTGGCGCCGCGTGGACAGCCGGATACGGCAGTGGCGGTGGCGGTCCGTTGCTTGATGTCGCTCTGGATTTCGATACACACGCGCACACGAGCGATAACGCGCGCCAGCTGGTCGCCGCGATCTTCGATTCGCCTGTGCCACCCGAACAGCCTCCGACACTGGTCGTGCCAACGGCAGCTCACGAAAACGCGGCGCGGTTGCTGGCCGGCAGCGGACCGCCATTGATCGGTGTGCACGTGAGTGGCGGGCGCGCAATCAAGCAGTGGCCTGTTGAGCGCTTCGCTGACGTCGCACGACGATTCGTCGAACACCTCGGCGCGACGATCGTGTTGAGCGGCTCTGTGTCGGACCGAGCCATGGTGGAAACGGTCAAATCAGCGTTGCCCGGACCTCACGTGGTCGATGTTGCCGGTCACGTCGACCTCTTGACGCTCGCTGGGGTGATCGAGCGGCTCGATCTTCTCGTGACGGGCGACACTGGACCGATGCACCTCGCTGTTGCCGTAGGCACACCGGTCGTGGCGGTTTTCGGGCCGTCGGATCCGGCTCGCTATGCGCCACGCGGTCCGCTGGACCGCGTCATTCGCGTCGATCTGCCATGCAGTCCGTGCAACCGGATCAGGCGGCCTCCTGCCCGTTGCGTCGGTCACACGCCAGATTGCCTCCAGTTCGTAACGGTGAACGACGTATTCAGTGCTGCGACATCCGTGCTGGATGCGGCGGCACGAAGCGGTACCGTTCCCGTGCGTCTCCTGCCGAATGATTGACGACGTGCTCCTGGTCGACGCCGCGACCGGCGCCCGGCGCGCGCGACTCGACGAATATCTCGATCCGACTGCCGAACAACGCGCGCTCACCGCCGAGTACCAGTGGATAAAACAGCTTCGCCATCTCGACGTGGATGGACAGCCGCTTCGCCGTCGATTTACGGTCCGCGGCGACTCTCTCTGGTGGTTCTCTGAGTTGTACCTCCACAAACAGCAGGTGATGCTGAATGTGTTTCGAACCATGGCGGCGCTGGAAACGATGCACGCGCGCGAGAATCCGCGACGGGTTCGAATCGAGCAGGGAGGAACGATCCTTCGTGCTCTCGCGCCGCAATTCGCCAGCAAAATGAACGTGCCGTACGAAGGCGCGGTGAGCCTGGACAGGATTTCAGCGCGAGCCATGCAACTCAACGTGCGCGCTCGTACCTTGACCCTGGCGGCGCGCCTCTCGCGCGCACGTGGCACCCCTCCGCCGCCGTCGCGGAGGCCGGTCACGGTCGCAGCATTCGTGCACCGGGCATTCTGGCGTGCACGTGAAACCCAGGGAAGTGCCGAGTCGTACATCGGACCCGTACTTAGCGAGCTGGAGTCGCGGATCGCTGACCGGATCGCCTATGTCGGTGTCGGACCATCCGAAAACTTCCGCGCGAGACGATGGTGGCACGCGATTATGAAACCGGCGTTGCCCGAGGGTGCCGTCGTCCCGATTGAGTTATTCGCGCCACTGTCGAAGCTGAGCGACTCGAACGCTGTGTGGCGCGATCGGCACCGCATGCGGCACGCGCTCGTGCACAGCGAATCGATCCGCCGGCACGCGATGATCGAGGGCTACGATTGCTGGCCGATTGTGCGCGAGGAACTCACGGGCATTGCGTTTCTTCAGTGGCCCTGGTCGGCCCGGGCGATGGACGAAGCCGGAGCGGCGCTTGATGCGCTCCGCCCCGACGTCGTCGTGACGTACGCAGAGGCGGGCGGGTGGGGCCGGGCGTTGATGCTGGAGGCGCGGCGCCGAAGCATTCCCAGCGTCGGGCTCCAGCACGGGTTCATTTATCACTCGTGGCTCAATTACCTCCATGAAGACGATGAGATGCGGCCGGATGCGACCGGCCCGGCCGCCGACGCCGGGTTTCCTGCCCCAGTGCGCACGCTGGTGTTCGACGACTATGCGCGATCGCATCTGGAACGTCGCGGACACTTCAATCCTGAATCACTCGTCGTCACCGGAAGTCCTCGGCTGGACGCTCTCGTGCGATCGGTGACGGAACTCACGCCACAGGAGGTCGCGGCGGCTCGCGAGATGAGTGGAGCGAATGAATCACGCGAGCTGGTGTTGTTCGCCGCCAAGTACACCCAGGCCAGGCATGTGCTCCCTGCGCTCGTCGAAGCCGTCGCACGCATGCCGAACGTCCAGCTCGCGATCAAAGCACATCCTGCGGAAACACCCGACGTGTACTTGCCGCTGATTCGTGGGTGTCCTTTAGACCCCGCCAATATCCGCGTGCTGCCGGCGACAGCCGCGCTCGGGCCGCTACTTCGTGCGAGCAGAGTGGTCGTGACCGTCAATTCGACGGTCGCTCTTGACGCGGGAGTCCTCGGACTCCCTGCACTCGTGATTGGACTGCCCAACAACCTGTCGCCATTTGTTGCGGCGGGAGTCATGGCGGGAGCTGCGACACGGTCGGACATCGAGCCCGCGCTGCGGCGAATCCTGTATGATGAAGAATTCCGTCTGCAGATTGAGCGCTCCAGAGGGGAGTACTTCAAACGATTTGCTATCGGGTCGGACGGCCGTGCGGCGGCGCGCTCGGCTGATGCGGTGCTGGGTCTCGCACGCGAAAGGACCACTTACTGATGCGGGTGTTGATTACGGGTGGCGCAGGCTTCGTTGGAAGCCATCTTGCGGAAGCGCTGCTCGATCGCGGCGATGAAGTGTTCATCATCGACAATTTATCCACTGGATCGATCGACAACGTCGTCCATCTCAAGCAAAACCCCCGCTTCCATTACACGATCGACTCGGTCTCCAACGAGCCCGTCGTGGCGGAGCTCGTCGATCGCTGCGACATCGTCGTCCACCTCGCCGCTGCCGTCGGCGTCAAACTCATCGTCGAGCAGCCGGTTCACACCATCGAGACCAACGTTCACGGCACTGAAGTGATCTTGAAGCACGCGAACAAGAAAAAGAAACTCGTGCTGATCGCCTCGACGTCGGAGGTGTACGGGAAGAGTACCGACGTCCCGTTCCGAGAGGATGCCGATCTTGTGCTCGGCCCAACGACAAAACACCGATGGGCCTACGCCTGCAGCAAATTGATCGACGAGTTTCTCGCGCTGGCGTACTGGAAGGAGCGCAAGCTCCCCGTCATCGTCGTCCGCCTCTTCAATACGGTCGGCCCGCGTCAGACGGGCCAATACGGCATGGTCATTCCCAACTTTGTTCGGCAGGCACTCGCAGGCCAGCCGATCACCGTTTTTGGCGATGGGACGCAGTCGCGCAGCTTCACCTACGTCGGGGACGTGGTGAGGGCTATGGTAGCCTTGATCGAGGAACCGCGCGCCGTCGGGCAAGTCTTCAACATTGGGAACGGAAACGAAGTCACCATTCGTGAGCTCGCCGAGAAGGTCAAGAAGATGACCGGTAGCTGCTCGCAGATCGTGACCGTACCGTACGACCAGGCGTACGAGGCGGGGTTCGAGGACATGCCTCGCCGGCTTCCCGATATCGGGCGCATTCAATCGCTCGTTGGATATCAGCCGACCGTCGACCTCGATGAGACGTTGACGCGCATCATCGAGCATTTTCGGCAGCTGTAGAACGATGTCCGGACCACTCAAGCTCAAGGCGCGGGGACGCCAGGTCGCGGAACGTCTTCTCCGCGCGCAGGCGAAGCCTGTCCGCCGGCTGCTTCTTGCGACGGGCCGCGATCACGCGCCTCGCCTGCCAGAGATCGTCCAGATCGAAGCCACCAATATCTGCAACGCGAAATGCGTGTTCTGTCCACGAGACGAGATGCATCGCCGTCAGGGCATCATGAGTCTCGAGCTGTTCAAGAAGATCGTCGACGAGTGTGCGGAACTTGGAATTACGCACGTCCGGATGCACAACTACGGCGAGGCCTTCATGGATCGCAAGCTGGTCGAGAAAGTGCGATACGCGAAGCAGAAGGGCATCCGTGAAGTCGGCATGATCAGCAACGGATCGCTGATCACTGAGCTGGTGGCGCGCGGAATGATCGACGCCGGTCTCGATGCCATCAACATCAGCGTCGACGCGTCAGGAAAAGAGGTGTTCGAGGCCACTCGCCTCGGGCTGAATTACGACAAGGTAATCGCCAACATCGAACGGCTGGTGCGGCTTCGTTCAGAAGGCGGAAAACGGCGCCCCAAGCTCATCCTCTCGTTCGTTCGTCAGAACAACTCCGCAGATGAGCAAGCGTTTATCGAACACTGGCGATCGATCGCGGACAAGATTCACGTCACGGATTTGCACAACTGGGCGGGAACCCTGAATAGCGAATCCGACGTCAACTACCCGTGCTATCGACCGTGGCTGACGTTCACCGTGCTCTGGGATGGCCGCGTATCGCTGTGTTGCGCGGATTTTGACGGTAAGACGATTCTCGGCAACTTGAACACGCAAACGATTGCAGAAATCTGGAATGCAGAACCCTACCGGAATGTGCGCCGGGAACATCTGGAGAGCGGCGGACCCGACGTGTGCCGTGCCTGCGACCTCCCGAGAAAAGATTCCCCCCTCTGGATTACGAAGCTGGTTTGATTTCCTCCATCCCTGAGCTCGCATCCCCTGTCTAATCAGGGGTATAATGACCTTTGGCTGGAGACATCCCCATGCACAAATTAGCTCGCCTCGCACTGGCAACAGTGCTTGTTTCGGTATGCGCGACATTTGCCGCAGCCGGCGATTTGAAGCTGACGCTCAATAACGGCCGAGTCACGCTCATCGCTCAGGACGTGCCGCTCCGTCAGATTCTCGATGAGTGGGCGCGGGTCGGAAAAACCACCATTGTCAACGGCGACAAACTCAGCGGTCCGCCGCTAACACTTGAGCTGGTCGATCGACCGGAACGCGAAGTCCTCGACGTGCTCCTCCGCTCGGCGAGCGGTTACATCGTCGCTCAGAAGGACGTCACCGCGCCCGGCGCGTCGGTGTTCGACAAGGTCATGATTCTGCCGGTAAGTCGCGGGCCGGTTGGTGTCGCTGCTAATACGCCGCCAACGCCGTTTAACAATCGAGGGGTGGCGGTGCAGAACCCGCCGATGCCGGTGCCAGACGACGACGATCCTCCAGGACCAGGGGAACAGCCGCAAGTGCTGCCGCCGGGAATGGTTGTCCCGGGTGGGCCCGTGCAGAACCAAGTCGTCCCGGTGCCGGGTGGCCAGCAGGCTCCCCTGACGGCACCGCGTCCGGGATTCCTGCCTAACGCGCCGGTTGGTCAGCCGAATCCGTACGTGCAGCCTCCGGTCCCCGGTGGCCGGCCCCCCGCGCCGCCTGCGCCGGGCGCGCCTGTGCCAGGAATTACGGCGCCTGTTCCTGGTCAGGTTCCAGTCGTTCGACCGCCTGGAGGTCCAGGTGGACCCGGCGGGGACGACGACAAGTAATTTAGAATCACCGCAGCATGAGGGCCAGCCAACCGTCCGTGCGTGGCGGTGAATACGCCACGCGCGGCGATTACCATCGGGCGCCCGATCCCAACTGGGAGTTTTACCCCACCTATCTCGCGAAACTCGACGCCGTCCGCCGCTGGCTCAATCAGAGTCCGAGAGGGACTCGCGTCCTCGATGCCGGGTGCGGCGAAGGCGTTCTGGTCGAAGAGTATGCCGATCGACTCGCCATCGAAGGGATCGACCCGAACTACTCGTCCGATCGCGTCCGGAACGGATCGCTCACTGCACTTCCCTTTCCTGATGCGACGTTCGATCGCGCGCTCTGCCTTGACGTTCTTGAACACCTGTCCTTCGACGAGCAGCCGCGTGCCTTGGCCGAGCTGTTCCGCGCACTGAAGCCCGGAGGCGAGCTGCTCGTCTCGGTTCCTAATCTCGCGCACCTTCAGTCGCGTGTGCATTTCGTTCTGCTCGGCCGGTTGATTCGGACCGCGTCTGAACTCAAGCATCCGGGAGATCGACCTGCCGCGGAGTACATCGACTTGGCGCGTCGAACCGGGTTCCACCTTGTCGAACGTCGCGGGATCTTTCCCACCGTCCCCGTGCTCACCCGGTGGATTCGTCGTCGCCCGCTCGCGCTCCAGCCGCTGCACCGGTGGTTATCGCGTCTCCTGCCGGTTCCCGGCTGGTGCTTCCTGAATCTCCTGACGCTGCGCAAACCCTGACCGTTGTTCCAGAAGATCCGCGAGCTCTCAAAGCACCTGGCGATCTACGGCTCCGGCGATGTCGCGATCCAGGCGCTCAACTTTCTGTTACTGCCGCTCTACGTCAAGTACCTGACGAAGGCGGATTATGGCGTGCTTGCCTTGCTCGCCAGCGTTGAAGCGACGGTCAAACTTTTTTTCCGCTGGGGCGTTGACGGCGCGTTCATGCGTTTCTGGTACGACTGCGAGGACCAGCGGGCGCGTCAGCGGCTGGCCAGCACGCTGTTCTTCTTTCTTCTCGCCGCCAACGGCGTCCTCCTTGTTCTGTCTCTCATCGCGTCTCCCTTCATCTCCGAACGGCTCCTTCAATCGGCCGGCAATACGCTCGCGTTACAGCTCGTTCTGCTGAATACCTTCGCAATTGGCTTCACGTTCATTCCATTTCACGTTCTTCGCATCGAGGGCCGCGCCCGCGAATTCAGCGGGCTGACACTCGCGCGGTCGGCCTCCACGCTTGTGCTTCGACTGGTTCTCGTGATTGGCGCGGGTCTCGGGGTGATGGGAGTCGTGCTCGCTGACGTGATCGTCACGTCGGTCCTGCTCGTCATCATGCTGCGATGGTTCGCGCCATTGTTGCGGCCGATGTTTGCACGCGATGTGCTTCGTCAGTCGCTCGCGTTCGGTCTGCCGCGCATCCCACACGGCTTCGCCATGCAGCTGATGGCCGTGGGTGATCGCTTTGTGATGACGCGCTACGTCTCGGTCCAGGAGATCGGTGTTTACTCGATGGGTGTGAGTTTCGGGCTGATCGAAAAGATCGTGCTTGGCGCGTTCGAGTACGCCTGGGCGCCGTTCTATTACGCGACCGCGCGTGAACCGGATGCGGGACGCGTGTTCAGTGCAATCGGCACCTACGGCATTGCGGCGCTCGCGCTGATGACGGCCGGGCTGTCGGCCATCGCCGCAGACCTGCTCGAGGTCGTCACCCACGGACAATACGTCTCGGCTGCCGACATCGTCAGCTGGACCGCAGTCGGCGTCTTCTTTTACGGTGTCTATCTGTTGACATCGATCGGCCTGAACATCACTTCACGGACGGCGTACTATCCCGTCACGACGGCCGTCGGCGCGGGATTGAACATCGGCTTGAACTTCGTGCTGATTCCTCGGTTCGGCATCATTGGCGCGGCGTGGGCGAACGGGGCCGCTTACGCCATTCAGGCGGCACTGGCATTTCGGTTTTCTCAACGATTCTATCCGGTGCGTTACGAGTATGGACGCATCTCGAGAGTTGTGATCGCCGCACTCATCGCCTTTCTCGTCGCGAAAAAGCTTCCAGTCATGCCGGCAGCGGTCGGGTTGGTCGTCCGCGGGGCGTCTGTCGTCACGATCATGGGCTCGCTGCTCTGGGTCACCGGCTTTTTCAACGCCGATGAAATCCAGGCACTGAGAGCGCTCCGTGCGTGGAGAAGACCGGGCGCGGTGATGCGATCCGCGGAGACGACCGAATTGGCTGGCGAGATCGTTTCGGTGGAAGTTCCGGAGGAAGCGGAGAGCCAGCTCGGCCGCAATTCATAGCGTTATCGGGGCCGAGACGATACAATAGGTGGTCCTTTCCTGACTCAAGTCTTATGCGACTTCCCGGCGGTTTCGCCGGGCTGAGTACCCCGGAGATCTGACAGCTCGATGGCACTGGCCCCGAATATTGCGGACGACGGACGGCAACCGCTGCCAGGTGGCGCCTTTCGAAGTTCGGTCGCGAAGCTCCGGGAATCCATCGCTATTCGTGCTCGCGCGCTACCACTCGCTCGTCACGCCTGGGCGCGTTACCGGCGGCGGCGCTACGAACAACGGATCCGCCGTTTCGTCGATGAAAAAACCGGCCGAGCGGATCGGCTTCCGATGGGGGCGGTCTACGAAGCGACCATGCGGTGCAACCTGCACTGCGAGTTCTGCTATGTCGGCGACCTGCTGAACATCGAAGGTGAATGGCGCCAGGAGATGACGCTCGAGGCGCTGAAGACGGCGTTTCCCGACGACCCGGGGTTGCAAGTCAGTCTGACCGGCGGCGAGATCTTCATGCGGAAGGACATCATGTCCGTCCTCGATCTCTTCCACGAGAAGGGTTACGCCTGCGGATACTTGACGACAAACGGGACGATCATCACCGAAGAGCGTGCCGAAGCGCTGGCGGATCTCGCCGCCGCCGGATTCCTTCGGCATATCAGCGTTTCGATCGATGGCCCCGGCGAGATTCACGATGCCGCGCGCGGGCTCAAGGGAACGTTCGAGCGAACGTGCACCGGCCTGCGACGCCTGCAGGCTGCGGCGAAACGAAAGCAAGCGCCTCTTCGGGTGAGCATCAATACCACCGTAGCGCACGAGAGCCTCGATGCGTTGGACCAGATGGTCGATGTCGCCGAAGAACTCGGCGTCGATGCAATCGGTTTGAATCACCTGATGTTCAGCACTCCCGAAGAAGTCGCTGAAACGGTGCGACTCATCGGAGCCAAGGACGCGTCCGTGATTGCCACATTCATCACGCCCGATCCCGGACTCGACATCGAGGAGGTTCGCCGCAAAGTTGGTGCGCTTCAGGACAAGTGCCGGCGCAAGAACGTGCTGTTCGATTTCCGTCCGAAGGTGCACCCGCAGCTGATCGACAACTACTACACCCCGGGCGCGAAACTCGAAGGCCGCTGCTTATATCCGTTTCTCCACGCCCGTGTCTCGTTTTCCGGTAAGGTCTATTTCTGTCCGTTCATCCGCGTCGAGGTCGGAGACCTGTCGAAGTCTTCGCTCGAGGACGTGTGGAATGGCGAACGGTATGTCGACTTGCGCCGGCGTCTGGTCGAGAACGGAATCTTTCCGGTCTGCCGTCGCTGCTGCAAAGTCGAATTGTCTCCAGTCCCTCTTGCTGAGCCTTTTGGCCCCGGTGTCCCGCGCCCGGTCAGGCGCGCGATTCCCTTGACTGTTGTCCGGTGAGTCACATCCAGATGCTAGGTCGCTTCACACTGCTCATCAACCCGCCGCTCATCAATGGCGTCGCATTCACTCGACAAGGCCGCTGCCAGGAACGCGAAGAGGTCCTTGGCACGACCAAGCCGCCGTACACGCTCGCGCTGACGGCGTCACTGCTGCGCGAAGCCGGCTGCGACGTGCGACTCGTCGACGCGACCGCCGAACGGCTCTCAATCGACGACGTGATCGCGCGGCTCGATCGCGAGCGATTCACGCCGACGCTGATCGTGTTTCCGACGACGACACCGACGCTCGATGCCGACGTGGCGGCGATCGCTCGACTGAAGCAACGGTATGGCGCGCCGATGTTCTGCTTCGGCCCGCACGCATCGACGGCACCGGCGCTGTCAATGGAACGCGTGCCGCTCGTCGACGGCATGTTCGTCGGTGAACCAGAGGACGCGATCGTTCAACTCGCACGGCTCGACGCTCTCGAAAAGGTCGGCGACGTCAACAGCCTGACCTGGCGTGTCGGTACGGTGGTGGTGCCGCACCGGACGCATGGGAGTTTCACCCGTTTCGCGACGATGCCGTATCCCTCATGGGATCTCGTCTCGCTGGATCGATATGCACTCCCGCTCGTCAACAAGCGCTATGTCATCGTCGAAACCAGTCGCGGATGCCCGTACACGTGTGACTTCTGCGTCGCCCCGATTCATCAGGGGCACAAGTTCCGCGAGCGAAGCGCAAAATCGATCGTCGACGAGATCGAACGGACGCATCGCGAGCTGGGTGTGGATTTCTTCTACCTGTGGGGCGACACCGTCACCCTCAACGTCAAATCGTTCACCGCCTTTTGCGATGAGTTGATTGCGCGGAATCTTCCGATTCAGTGGTTCGGAAATGCGCGTGCCGACAACCTGACCGACCCGGCGTTTGTCCACCGCCTCAAGCGCTCAGGTTGCTGGATGCTCGCGCTGGGCATTGAGACAGAGTCCGATGATGTGCGCAAGGACATGGTCAAACGGCTCGAACGGCAGAAGATTCAGGCGGCGTTCAAGAACATGCGCGAGGCCGGGATCAGATCCTTTGCGTTCTTCATCTTCGGTTATCCAGGCGAGACGCTGAAGACGATGGACCAGACGATCGACTACGCGATCGCGTTGGATCCGGATTTCGCCAACTTCTATCCGGCGGTTCCCTACCCTGGCACGGCGCTGTACGAGAAGTGCGTCCGCGACTCGCTGCTGCCCGCCGAGGCAGGGAACGACTGGTCGAAGATGGAGTACTCGTACTACCTGCTTCGCGGCAACGGTCTCGACGAACAGGTCGTCATGAGCGCGATCAATCGCGCGAAGCGGCGGTTCTTCCTTCGCCCCGGCTACATGGCTCGTCACGTTGGCGATGTCGCTCAGATTGCCCTGTCCAAGCAGAACATCGTCTGGCAGGTGCTGACGCGCACGCTGTTCGGGGCGCCGGTCGTCGATACGTCGTCAGCGGCGCCGCAGCGGCAAAATCAAAGCGCGTAGGGGTGGACGGCTCGAAGTTCCTCGATCGAGAGCCGGCGGTGGGTCTGTGACAATCGCGGATGCCCGGCCACGAATCGGCGCAACTCGACGAGCTGCTTCAGATAGCCCAACGCTTCTTTTGTGTTCATTTTGCTTTCGCCGGCAGTCCTCCCGACAAACACATAGGGAACTTCGACCACGGATGCGGGCCGCCCGCGTACGAGCAGTTCGAGACAAATCTTGAAACCCCCGGCGGAGATGCGGACATTGCGCGCCAGATCGCGACGAATCAGAAAGAACCCGGACGTGGCGTCGCGAATGGGTGTCACGGATCGCGCGAGCAGACACGCGAACCGTGACATGAGGAGCCGGCCGAGGCCCCAACCGCGAGTCCCGCCGCCAGGAATGTACCGGCTGCCAATCACGAACTCCGCGGAGGTGGATTGCATCACCGCGAACATGCCGGGGAGCAAGCCGGGCGGATGACTGAGATCGGCGTCCATCACCCCGACGATCGGCGCGGTGGCCGCAGCAAAGCCTTCAATCACCGCCGTGCCAAGGCCAAGCTTGCCCGCCCGATGCAGAACTTTGATGCGGTAGCTCGCCGCGAGCTCGTCGGCGAGCGCGCCCGTCCCGTCGGGCGAGTTGTCGTCGACGATCACGATCTCGCCGTCGATACCCCCGGCTGCATAGGTCGCGGCGATTTTCTCGACGAGATCCTTCAAGCGATCGCGCTCGTTGTAGGTCGGAACCACAATCGCCAGCGCGGCTGGTTGTTGGATGGCGGCCAAGGATGGAACTCCCAAGCACTATAATTCAAGCACCCGGCCCGCTGACATGACAAACCGCGTGTTGCTGGCGCTTGCATGCGTCCTTCTCGTCGTCCGTCTGCCATCTCTCGTGCAACCGATGGGCGCCGATCAGGGCTTGTACGCATATATCGGCGAGCGGATTCGTTCAGGAGGCGTGCCTTACCGTGACGCCTGGGATCAGAAGCCGCCAGCGATTCATGTCACGTACGCAGTGATGCGCGCGGTGCTTCCACGCGACGCGGCTGTTCCCGCAGCCGACCTTCTCGCCGCCACGCTCATCGCGACCTGCCTGTGGCAACTTGGCCGAGCACTTGCCGGTCCCCTTGTCGGTCCATGGTCAGCCGTCGTGTTCCTGTTCCTCTCGAATCCCGCCTTTGCGAGACTCGCCGGCGTCAGCGTCCGGGCTCAGTGCGAGACATTCATCGCGCTCGTCGTCACGACAGCGTTCCTGTGCCTTGCGCGAAGCAAGAACGCGCGACAGGCAACAGTCTGGTACCTCGTCGCGGGAGCGTTGTTCGGGATTGCATTTGCGTTCAAATACAACGCGATCGCATACGTTCTCGCCGGGCTGTTCGCACTGCTCGTCTGGAAGCGACTTACTCCTGGCGCGATCGTTTGCATGGGCATTGGCTTTCTTGCACCGGTGGCGCTGTTTGCGGCGTGGTTTGCCACCACGCATGGCCTCGGTGACCTCTACGACGCGACGATCACCTATAACGTCAGGTATTCGGGAGAAACGTACGAGGGCGCCTGGGACGCGGTCTCGTACCTACTCACGTTTCCAGTCCGTCACGCGCGCGTCGATGCCCTGTGGCTGGTGGGTGGCGCGGGCTGTGCCGTGCTCTTGGTGGCGGCGCGCCGGGGACTCGATCGCCTGGTGCCCGTCGCGTGGACGGCTGCGGCCTGCTTGACCATTGCTATCAACGGAAGTCGCGATCTGCCGCAATACTTCGTTCAGGCCGCCCCTGCGCTGGGGCTCGCTGCCGCATGGGGCGCGATGTTTCTTCGCACGACATCGCGGATTGCGAACACGCTGCTCGCGTGCGTGATCGCAATCGCGATCTGGCGGGTCAACGATTTTAGCAAGCTCGTCGACAACACCCGTCACGATCTCCGTTTCATGACGGGGGCAATGACACGCAGTGAGCACCTCGCGAGATACGGCGATCGAGCGACACGAAAATACTCAGCGCTGGCGATGGACGAGCTCGGTCAATTCATTGAATCGCACAGCACACCAGCCGATACCGTCTATGTCTTTGGCTTTTCGTCCGGCGCATACGTGAGAGCGGCGCGAGCCAGCGCGTCACGCTTCTTCTGGAGCCGCCCGGTGATTGTCGGATTCAACGAGGGTCGGCCAGGGTATGGGGTCGCCGGTCTTCTCGGTGATCTCCGCCGCAGTCGTCCGGTCATCGTGGCGCTTCAACAGCGGGATTGGTATCCGGATGTCGACGACTCAGCGCACTTTTTCATGACGACTTCAGCCCTTGCCGACTGGCTGCACGAAGGCTACCAACCGGCGACCGGGCCGGAAGGATTCGACATCTGGATGAAGAAGGCGCCGGCGCAATGAACGCTGGCGCGGATCTCTCGCGCGGGATTTTCGGCTGGATTCTGATCGCCATTCTCGCGATGGCGGCGCTCTTGCGCGGACTCTTCCCCGCCGCCGATCCGCCCTGGAACCCTTCGGTCGGTATCGTCTGGCACGACGAGGGGGCATGGGTCCATAACGCACGCAATCGGGCCTTGTTCGGCTCCTGGTCGCTGGACAAATGGAATCCGATGTACATCGCGCCGGTGTTCACGGGGCTGGAGTACGCGGCGTTCCGATCGTTCGGGGTGGGTGTTCGACAGGCCCGGTTGGTGCCGGAGCTTTGCGGCTTCGCGGCCGTGTGCCTGCTCGCGTTGGGCGTGAAACGGAGTGGTGGCCGCCTTGCGGCTCTAATTGCCGCGGCGCTCCTGGGCACCAACTATTTCTACGTCATGTGGGACCGGACGGCGTTGATGGAAGGGCCGATGGTCGCGTTCATGGTCGCAGCGTGGTACTGCTACACCCGCGCTGACGACAGTCCGCGCTGGGGGATTGCCGCAAGCGCGTGCGCACTGCTGGCGTTTTTTACCAAAGCGGCGGCGGCATTTTTTGTCGCCGCCATAGCACTCGATGCGTCCACCGCGCTGCTGCTGCGCTGGAAAAAGCCGCACTTGATGCGGTATACGCGTCCGGCGTTGTGGACGCTTGCTGGTCTGGTGATGATCGGCGTCGTCGCGCTCGTCGTTTTTGTCGTGCCAAACTGGTCCGACTATCGCTTTTACAACTGGCAGATGTCGGTGACGAGAAAACCCAGCTACGACGTCAAATCGATCCTCGATCGGGCGACGTGGCTTCCGCTTCAGGACGCATTCACCCGCACATGGTTCGTCATGGCGATTGCCATGACTCACGCCGCCGGATTGATCGCACGCTGGCGTGAGCTGCGCTCCGGCGAACGGCTTCTCGTGTGGTGGGTCGCACTCGGTGCGGCCGAACTGATTCTGCACGACGCGGGAAACGAACGCCGGTTCGTATTCTTCATCCCGGCCTTCGTCGCGCTTGCATCGCTCGCTCTCGGACGGTTGCAGATCCTGCCGCGAGAGGTCGAAGAGACGCCCAGGACGCGCGCGATCCTGGCCCTTCCACTTGTCCTGTACGGCGCCTATGTGGTCTTTGGATCGTTCGTCCGGATTGCATTTCTGCGCGAGATTAGCCCCAACGTGCGGATCGCTGCGGCGCTCGCCATCATATTTGCGGCGGTTCTGTTCAGCACGTGGCCGCGGCTGCCTCGCAGCCTGTCGGCGGCGATACCGCGACGTGGAGTCGTTCTGCTGACCGTTCTGCTCTCCGCAGGCAACCTAATCCAGTACATGCAGTGGGCCTTCGCTCGCACCTACAAGAACTACGAAGCCTCACGCGAGCTGGGCCGCCTGCTGCCGCCGGGGACGCTCGTGCACGGCAAACTCGCCAATGGCCTGTCGTTGGAGAACCGCATCCGGCCGATCTTTGTCGGACGGGGGTTCGGCAATTACGACGATCGGAAGAGCCGCGACGATGTGCGATATATTTTGACTTACATCGCGCCGAGCCTCGGCTACGAGTCGCAGGCGCATAACCCCATCATTCAGGACGTGATCGACGCTTACCCGAACCACAGGATCGTTGCGACGTTCGACGTGAGAGAAACGGCCACGGGGCACGACCGCGCAGCACTCATCGATAAATTCGGCAGTGGCCGACAGAACTTGTTGCAGAGCGGGCGTGCGAAAGATTGACGAACGCGCCATCAAGGCGCACGCGGACCTTCGTTTCCGTTCCGAGTACGACTACGCGCTCTTCGAGTACTACCGGAGCGCCAAGGTCATCGCTTTCCTCGATCGATCCGGCATTCCCGTGCGCGGCCGCGTACTCGACGCCGGCTGCGGCGGCGGCGGCATGCCGCTGTCGCTTGCGGAAGAAGTCGATCAGGTCGTCGGCATCGATCCGGCAGAACGGTTTCACGAGGCCGGTGTGCGGCTCGGGCGTGAGCGGCACCTCGGAAATCTGCACTTCGCGCTCGCTGATGGCATGGCTCTGCCGTTTGCGTCCGGATCATTCGATCTCGTGCTCTCGCATGCGGTCATCGAACACGTGTCGGATGCACTTCTGTACCTTCGTGAGTGTGCCCGGGTGCTTGCGCCTGGCGGGCACGTGTATTTGTCGACATCGCCGTATCTATCGTTTGCAGGTGCACATCTGCCACGGCTGAAAGTTCCGATTCCTCTCCATCTGATTTTCGGGCGACGCGTGGCCTTCGCAACCTTTCGCGTGCTCGCGCGCCATGCCGCCTGGTCGCTGAAAGAGCCGGCGAACGAGAACTCGTTCATCAAGGCGGCGCGGAGAGGAGAGATCAAGCACGACGACTTGCTGGAGAAAGTACGCGTGGGACGGCTGCGCAACCTGATCGCACAGGCCGGACTGAAGATCGTGCGCGAGGAACTGCACGTCACGTCGACGGTTCGAAAGCTTCCCACCCCGGTGGCGCGCTGGATCCGGAACAGCACGCTCACGCAGGATGCACTTATCAGCAATATGGAATACGTGCTGGCAGGGCGGTAACGTGGCGGAAATCACCAAGTACAAGCCGGATGACAAGCGCGCCGTGGAGGCACTTTATCGCCGTGTCTTTGGTCATGATGCGGCTGAATCGAGCCGTCTGCGCTGGGACTGGCAATACCGTCGGAATCCGAATAATCCCGGACAGGAACCGGAAATCTGGGTCGCGCGTGAAGGCACGACGCTGGTCGGACAGTACGCCACGATGCCCGTCAGGGTGTCGCTCAAGGGACTGGAGCTGCAGGGGTCGTGGGGCATGGACGTCATGGTCGCGCCCGAACGGCAACGGCAGGGACTTGGCGAGGTTCTGTTCCGCACCTGGGATCGGAACGTCGGAGCGTCGCTCGGCCTCGGTCTGTCGGATTCGTCGCATCGACTCTTCCAGAAACTGAAGTGGCCGAACGTCGGGCCGGTCCCGTGTCTGGTCAAACCGCTCACCCGACGCGCGCTACGCCGGCCGAACTGGCCGGTTGCGATCAACCGGCTCGTCTCGGCGATCACACTGCCGATCGTGTTGATCATTTCACGCGCGCGGCCGGTTCGCTCAGAGGTCAGGCTCGTCCAGCGCTTCGATGAGAGTTTCACCGAGCTGTGGGAGACACTCGCGCCGAAGTTCGATCTCGCCGTCCGCCGCGACGCCGCGTATCTCAATTGGAAGTTCGTCTCGGCCCCGCACGTACGCTACTCCATCGCCGTGGCGCGGCGCGACGATCGCAATATCGGATACGCCGTCTACCGTCATTTGCACGAGCCGCGCGGACGGGTCACGCTGCTGGTCGACTTTCTCGCCGATCCGGATGACGAAGGGGCATTTCGCACGCTGTTGCACTGGATCGATCGCGAGGCGCGCCAGGCCGACTCGGACAAGATTCGTGTGTTCGCCACGCACGCGGCCTTCCGTCGCGCACTCCGCCGCTCCGGTTACTTCCCGGTCAAGTCAACGATGGAGTTCGTGGTCAAGATTAACGGCATCGACGTGCCACGTCCGTTCTACGAGAGCACCGAGAAGTGGCATGTGACGCTCGGCGACTCGGATCAGGATCGTTGACGCGTATGCATTTGCTCGTTAGCATCGACACCGAAGGCGACAATCAATGGGACGCCGCCGCACGGGCGAACCAGCAGTTCTCGAACATCTACGCGCTGCCCCGGCTGCACGCCTTGTTTGCGCGCCATGGCGTGCGGCCCACCTACGTCATTACGTATCCGGTTGCGCGCGATCCGCAATCCGCTGAAGTGCTGCGCGGGTTACTGGCCGGCGGTGACTGCGAGATCGGCGCGCATCATCACGCGTGGGAAACACCGCCGTGCAGCGACGACGACATCCGAAAGCATCCGTATGCGTGCACGTTACCGCGCCATCAATTCGAAACGCAGCTCGCGTCATTGACCGAAAGCATCAGCCATGCCGTCGGGATCCGGCCGGTCTCATACCGGTCCGGGCGATTCGGTTTTTCCGCCGATCACGTCACCGCTCTCGAGCGGTGTGGATACATGGTGGAATCCAGCGTGGCGCCATTGTTTTGCGAGACGCACAAAGGGGGACCGGAATTCGTCGAAGCACCGCTGACGCCGTATTTCCTTGCCTACGACAGCGCCACCCGCCCAGGCACGAGCGGCGTGCTCGAGGTTCCAGTGTCGTGCGCGCTCGATCGGAGGCTGCCTCGACGACTCCAATATGCCTACGCGCGAGCGCCGCGTCCATACTTCACCAAGCGCGTGCTGCGTGCTCTTCGCGTCGTCAAGCTCCAATGGCTGCGTCCGTCATATTCATCGTTGGCCGACATGATCACACTCGCCCGCACGCTCGCCCGAGCCGATGAACCGGTCCTGAATCTTCTCTTTCACTCGAGCGAAGCGATCGTCGGTGGCAGTCCATACAATCGCACGTCAGGCGAGTTGGACGCGTTCTGCGAACGGCTCGAGCGTTTCTTCGCCTTCGCGACCGGTGAGTTGCGAGCGGTACCGGCGACCTTGGCCGAGTTTCGGCGCGCCTACGCCGGCTGATGCGAATCCTTCACGTCACCCCGCATTTGCCGCCGGACCAGGCCGCCAACGCCTTGCTCCCGTGGCAACTGGGAAACTGGGCGCGAGACGCTGGCGACAGCGTCGAGTACGTCGCGCATCCGGCGCGCGCCGGTGGGCGCACCGACCTCGCAGGGCCGGTCACATGGCTTCCGCGACGAAGCGGTGGATTCTTCGATCGCACGCTGCGAGTGGGTTCGCTGTTTGGCGCGTGGCGGATTCAGCGCGCACTCGCCCCGCTGCTCGCTCGCGCCGACGTCGTCCATGCTCATAGCAACGGCCTGCTCTCTGAAGTCGCCGTGCTCGCGGCCGTTCGAGCGAAGAAGCCCGTTGTATTGACGCTCTATGGCACCGAGATTTGGCACTACCGGCGGAAGCGCGGACGGCCGGATCTGTTTACTCGCGCCTATCACGATGCCTCGTACGTGACGTTCTACAGCGAGCGGTTGATGGGCCGGGCGTTCGAACTGGGGCTGCGCCGCCGCAATGCGCAGGTGATTTATCCGCCGGTCGGAGAAGGGTTCACCTGGCATGACGATGAGCAGCAAGCGGAGGAGCGAGCGGCGCTCGGGATCGGCAATCGGCATCTCCTGCTGAACGTCAAGCGGCTGCATCCACTCGCTGGCCAGCGTATCCTCATCGAAGCGATGATGGATGTCGTGCACGCCCATCCGGACACGCGGCTCGTCGTCTGCGGTGAGGGGCAGTTGCGTGACGAACTGCAGGCCGCGGCACGCTCGGCAGGTGTCGAGCGTCACGTTGATTTTACCGGCCTCGTCGACAACGTCGCGATCGCCCGCTACTGCGCGGCAGCGGATCTGTTCGTACTTCCGTCGCTGCTCGAAGCGCTGCCTACCGTTGCCGTCGAGGCGCTCGCGTGCGGCACCCCTGTGTTGTCGAGCGACAATCCGGGCGGGCTCGAACTGAACGGGCTGTTCGGCCCGGACGTGTCGATCGTGCCCGGGGAACAGCCACTGGCCCTTGGCAAAGCGATCACACACTTTCTTCAAAACAAGCGACGGACGCTCTCGGGAACGAAAGAGGTCATCGATCGCGAATTCAGGCCGGATGCCGTCGCCAGGCAGTACTGGGCGATTTACGAAGAGGTAGGAACATGCCGTTGATCGACGAGATTTCAGCAGCCATAACCGCCGCGATGAAAGCGAAGGATCCGGCGAGACTCGCGCCGCTGCGGATGGCGAAAGCGGCACTGATGAATCGCGAAGTCGAGAAAGGACGCCCGCTCGATGAGACTGAGGCGCAGCAGGTCGTGGCGTCTCTGATCAAGCAGCGTCGCGATTCGATCGAGCAGTTTCTGAAGGGGGGACGTCAAGAGCTCGCTGCACGCGAGACGGCGGAAATCGCTGTGCTCGAAACCTACTTGCCTCCGCCGGTCGATCCCGCAGAGATCGAACGCGCGGTTGATGAATCGATTCGCGAAGCGGGCGCAACGTCGGCAAAGGATATCGGACGTGTGATGAAGGCGGTGATGAGCCGCATGGCCGGAAAGGGAGCTGACGGCCGCACGATCAACGAGATCGTGCGGCGAAAACTGGGCGCGTGAGCGCTAACCAAACTTTTGCCCATCGAGCGCCGTCTAATCATTTTGAAAGGCACGCACAAGCCTCTCATCCATCCTCCATTAGCCCCTGCGGCAACGCAGGGGCTTTTTTTGTACACCCCCACCCGCGCAGAGTCACTTTTACACGTCTTCAGGTGACCGATCGTCTCGAAACCGGACGCCTTGTAATAGTTGTCAAGCACCCGTGTGGTACCCTCGGCTGTTAATGTTCCGCTCGAATAGCTCCGTGTCTGGATTGGTCACACCGATAACCACCCCCTGCATCACACAATGAGTGTGAAGCTCGCGCGTTCGGCCGGCCTGATCAGCGTGGCGACCATGGCCAGTCGTGTGCTCGGCGTGGCGCGCGAAATGGTGCTCGCCGCGTTCTTCGGCGCCAGCGGCGGCATCGAAATGGACGCGTTCAATGTCGCCTTTCGTATCCCGAACCTGCTGCGTGATCTCTTTGCCGAAGGCGCCATGACCGCTGCGTTCGTTCCAACCTTCACGCGCACGTTGACCACAGAGGGGCGCGAGGCCGCGTGGCGTCTTGGCAATCTGGTGATCAACGCGCTGCTCGTCATCACCGGCTTCATCGTCCTCATCGGGATTGTGTTTGCCGCTCCGATTACGCACGCGTTTGCGCCATGGTTCGCGGACACACCGGGAAAGCTCGAACTCACGACCGAATTGACGCGGATCATGCTGCCGTTTCTCGCCACCGTGGCGGTCGCGGTTGCGATGATGGGGATGCTGAACTCGCTCCGCCGCTTCTTCATTCCCGCCTTCTCGCCGGCGATGTTCAACGTCGCCACGATTCTCTGCGCCTTCACGCTCGTCCCGGTGATGCCTCGAGTCGGCTTACGGCCGATCGTGGCGATCGCCCTGGGCACGATTCTCGGTGGCATCGGTCAGATCGCCCTGCAGTGGCCGGTACTGCGAGGGGAAGGCTTTCGTTACCAGCCAATCATCGACTTCAAGGATCCGAAGCTGCTCGAAGTGTTGCGTCTCATGGGTCCGGGCACGCTTGGTCTCGCGGCGGTGCAGATCAACGTCTTCGTGAACACGTACCTCGCTACCAGTCAGCAACAAGGCTCCGTCTCCTGGCTGAATTACGCGTTTCGGTTGATGTACCTGCCGATTGGACTCTTCGGTGTGTCGATTGCGACTGCCGCCTTGCCAGAAATTGCCCGGCGAGCGAATGAGGGGGACACGGCCGGGATGCAGCGCACAATTTCGAGCGCGCTCCGCATGATGTTGATGCTGAACGTCCCGGCAACCATTGGACTCATCGTCTTGTCGGAGCCAATCGTGGCGCTGCTGCTCGAGCGCGGAAACTTTCGTCCATATGACACGATGGCAACAGCGGCCGCCCTGATCTTCTATTCACCGGGCCTGCTTGGCTACTCCGCCGTCAAGATCGCCTCACCGAGTTTCTACGCCCTTCGCGATAGCCGCACGCCCGTGATCGTCAGCGTCATCGCGGTGCTCACCAATTTGACGATCAACCTGATGCTCGTGCGCGTGATGGGCTACCGGGGACTGGCTCTAGGCACCGCGCTCGCGGCGATGGTCAACGCGGGGGCGTTGTTGTGGCTGCTGCGTCGCCGGCTGGGCGGACTCGACGAACGGCGCGTCTTGATTGCGTTTGCGAAGATTCTCGCAGCCTCCGTCGCTATGGGTATCGCCGCACGCCTCACCGCGTCGTCGCTGGCAACGATGTTTCCACCGACGCATTTTCTGTTACGCGCTGTCGAACTTGCCGCGGCGATCACGGTTGGTGTGCTCGTCCTCGCCGCCGCAGCGCGGCTGCTTCGGCTTGCCGAGTTCGACGACGCATTTTCACGCGTGTTGAAGCGACTGCGACCGTCCGCATGATCGTTTTTACGGACTGCGTAGAAATGGGTGCAAAACCGATTAGCGAGACGCGCCGGCGAACGAGCGCGCGAGTGAGCCCACGGGAGCGGAGCGGGGATCGCGGGGTCCCCGCGAGCGAGCGTGTAGGGGAGTCCGAGGGGCGAAGCCCCTCGGAATGTTCATGATCTCGCGCCTTCGTCTTCACCCGACGATTCTGCTCATGGCTTCAGCGCACCTCATGGTCGATGGATACGCCAACATCTACGCGCCGATGTTGCCCATTCTCATCCCTCGTCTGGGCTTGTCACTGGCGGCGGCCGGCACTTTGACGATGCTGTTTCAGATGGCGGCTTCGGTTGCCCAGGTCGGATTCGGCAATCTGGCGGATCAGTGGCGCCCGCGAACACTCATCACCATCGGTCCAATTGTGTCAGTGGCGATCCTGAGTCTCATTGGCCTCGCCACCTCACGCGTGATGCTCGCGTGCATCCTGATCGTGGGTGGCCTTGGCGCCGCAGCCTTTCATCCGCCTGCGGCCGCGCTTGCACACCGGCTCGGTGGAGATCGGCGCGGCCTGGCGATGTCGGTCTACATCACCGGCGGGACGCTGGGTTTTTCATTAGGGCCATTGTTCTTCGCGCCATTCGCAGAGAGATTTGGCCTCCAGTGGACGCCGCTGCTTGCGTTGCCCGGGCTCGCGGTGGTGGCGTTCTTCATTCACCGCGTTCCGGAAATCCCGCTGCACCCGTCAACCAGCCGCGGGTTCGCGGCGCTTCGCCCTTACGCCAAGCCGCTCGCGCTTCTCTACACGATTGTCGTACTGCGAACGCTTGCATCACTGACGTTCGCCACGTTCGTGCCTGTCATGCTTACTCGCCGGGGCATGTCGGTCGGCGAGGCCGGCGCATCGGTTGCCGCATATCTCTTCGGAAGCGGTGTCGGTGGCTTTTTTGGCGGGCCAATCGCCGACAGATTTGGCGCTCGCGCGGTCATCGCGCTGTCGCTCGTAGTCTCGACGCCGTTCCTGGTCGTGGCGCCATTCCTGAGCGGCTGGATGTTCGTGGTCGTGCTTGCGATCGGTGGGCTTTTTTTGCAGTCGACATTGCCCGTCAACGTCACCTTCGGCCAGTCTCTTGCACCTGTCAGCGCAGCGACGGTTTCATCGCTGATGATGGGCTTCGCATGGGGAACTGGAGGTCTGAGCGTGCCGTTTGTAGGCATGATCGCCGACCGGATCGGCATTGAGCACACCCTCGTCGGGGTTTCGTTGATTCCGCTCGCCGCCGCTGCATGCGCGCTGCCCCTTCCGGCGCGCGCGTCCGCTCACGTGCCGCCTCAGCCCGCCGACGTCGTCATCCCGGAGACCGGACGTTGACGGTCGCTGTGGTACGATAGTTTCTTCGGATCGACGAAAACGATGACCCGCTATGCCCGCCCGAATTCGCTGAGCTACTCATTCGGTCCCGGACCTATCACTCCCGCGGTGAAGTGGATTATCTGGGCCAACATTGCGGCATTTGTGGCGACGGTCATCCGCCACGATCTGCTGAACGTGCTCGGCGTGGTTCCCGCCGACGTCATCGAACGCCGCTGGATCTGGCAGCCGGTGACGTACATGTTCATGCACGCCGGGCCTGCTCACATTCTCTTCAATATGCTTGGCGTCTGGATGTTCGGCGTCGAGCTCGAGCGCCTGTGGGGCACAAAGTTTTTCGTCCGCTACTATGCCGTGACAGGAATCGGTGCCGCGATCACGACGATTCTCGTGGCGCTGTTGCCATTTGCGATCACCCGGGCGACCTATAACACCGTCACGGTAGGTGCCTCGGGTGCGCTCTTCGGCATTCTGCTCGCGTTCGCGATGTATTACCCCGAGCGCCCGATCCTGATGGCGCTCATCTTTCCTATTCCTGCGAAATACTTCGTCATCATCATCGGCGCGCTGTCGTATTTTTCTTCGCCGGGTGGTGTCGCACACGCCGCGCACCTTGGCGGGCTGATCTTCGGCTACCTCTTCCTCCGGGGCGGCCGCGGCGGCTTGACCGCCGAATTCAAGTATCGCTACTTGAAATGGAAGATGAATCGGCTCCGCCGCAAGTTCGACGTGTACTCTGGCGGTCGATCGGATTGGGACCGCAAGGTGCACTGACATCACACAGTTTCGCTTCCAGACGCTGCTCGTCATCGGCTTGCTGGTCAGGCTTGGCGCGATGCCGCTCGACGGCACCGAAGACATGATGGTCTGGAAGACGTGGAGTTATGGCGCACTGCATCAAGGCGTCACGTCACTCTACGGCGTCGGAGGCAGTCCTCCCGTGCGAGGCCTCGTCCACTGGGGCAACCGATCCACCACTGTCGACTATCCACCTCTGGCGCTCTATGAGCTGGCAGTCGCCGGTCTCGCCTATCAAACGTTTTTCCCCGAATTTGAAAACACGCGCTGGCTGAACGCCGCAGTCAAGCTTCCGGGATTGCTGTCGGAGATCGCCTTGACGTGGTGTCTCTATGCATTCGCGCGGCGCCGGTATGGAATCCCGGCAGCGCGGTGGGCGGCACTCGCCTATTGGGCAAACCCGGCCAGTGTTCTCAATGGAGCGGTGCTGGGCTACCTCGATCCATTGACGGCATTGCCAGCGATGGCGAGTATCGGCATGGCAACCCTCGGCCCCGCCATGGTTGCCGGCGCTCTCCTCGCGCTGGCGTGCTTGACCAAGGCCCAGGCCGTCTTCCTGGTGCCCGTGGTGGTACTCGCCGCCTGGAATAGCTCGAAGACGAAGCCCGTATGGGCAGCGGCGCGAACCGTCGCGGCAGCCGCGATTGTCGCTCTCGTCGTCGTTCTTCCTTATTTGTTCATCGGCGCCGGACGGAACGTCGCACAAGGCGTGAGTTCGTTGCTGCGACACGACATGCTGTCGGCGTACGCGGCAAATCTCTGGTGGGTCGTCACCTACTTCATGCGTGCATCGTACGCCGTGGCGGACATGGGAGCCTGGGCGGCCTGGACGATGCCGATGCGGATCCTCGGGATGTCAACGATCGTGCGGCTCGGGTATCCGGATCCGCGTCCGTTCGCAACGGCTGCCGTTGCCGTTGCGGCGCTGTGGGCCCTTTGGCAGGCACGACAGTCGCGCGACTTGTCGTTGTTCTGTGCGCTCGGCGCGTTCATTGTCCACGCCTACTTTGTGCTGGGGGTGGCCGTACATGAGAACCACCTGTATCTCGCAGTTCCGCTGCTCGCGCTCGCCGCCAGTGCGCGCCAACGCCTTCGACAGATTCACCTCGCCCTGAGCGTGGTGATCGCGCTGAATCTGTTTTTGTTTTTTGGACTCGGTCGCGCCGTCCCACTCCCGCCACGCACCTTTACGATCATCGATGCGACCGTGCTCCTTGCTGCTGTCAATTGCGCGGTGTTCGTCTGGCACGCGCGCGTGTTCAACGATGAATGTCGTGCGGCTGCATCCGTCGATCAGCGATTGTGAAAATAGGTGTCGGTGTGGTCGAGCCAGTCCTGGCGAATAGGGCTGAACAGATCGAGCTCGAACGTATCGTCGAGCGCTTCGGCCTGGTGTTCGACCCATGAGGGAATGTGAAGGACCTCTCCTTCACGTACCGTGATCTCTTCGCCGCGAATCAGGAACTTGAGGGCGCCCTGGAGGACGTAGGTCATTTGCTCGCTCTCGTGCGAGTGCATGGGAACGAGCGCGCCCTTCTTCAAGTAGACCTGCGCCACCATCTCGCGCTCGCCGGTGACGATCTTTCGCGAAATCATCTCGGTGACCTTCTCGAGCGCAATCTCGTCCCAGCGATGAAGCTGCACCGTCTGTGTCGCCACACGCACGCCCTTTCTCGCCCAAAAACGACGATTATATCGTGCCGCCCCACCTTGGGTCCGCGCCGCCGGCCTCGGCTTGCTCAGGTCCGCGATGTTATAATCAAGCGTTTGGCCAGACGCCACTGCCGGTCCCATAGGCGTGATCGGCGGCCGTGTCAGCACCCGCACACAGGCACGAGGGTTCCGGACGAATGAAGGGAACGGCGGTCAGCAACGGCCCGAGCACTCGCACCGCGCCAACAGGCGTCGATCACCGTGGCCTTACACGCGACGACTTTCTCAGGGCCTACCGAATCATGGTCCTGTCGCGGCGTATCGACGACAAGGAAATCCAACTCAAAAACCAGAGCCTGATCTTTTTCCAGATCAGCGGCGCGGGACATGAAGCGATTCTGGTTGCCGCCGGGATGACGCTGCGGGCTGGCCACGACTGGTTCTACCCGTACTATCGCGATCGTGCCTTGTGCCTGACGTTGGGTGTCACGCCGCACGAGATGTTTCTCGCCGGTGTCGGCGCCAAGAACGACCCGAGTTCCGGCGGCCGTCAGATGCCCTCGCACTGGGGCCATCAAGGACTCAACATCGTCTCGCAGTCGAGCCCGACGGGCACTCAGTGCCTGCAGGCGATTGGCGCGGCAGAAGCCGGTCAACTGTTCAACAAGATCACCGCCATCGAGCACCGCTCGGAACTGTTCCGGCCGGACGAAGTTGTGTATTTGTCGGTCGGCGACGGGGCCACGAGCGAAGGTGAGTTCTGGGAGTCGTTGAACACCGCGTGCCTGGAACACCTTCCGCTGGTCTGTGTCGTCGAAGACAACGGCTACGCCATCTCGGTCCCGGTCGAAGTGCAAACGGCCGGGGGGGACATTTCGAAGCTGGTAGCGTCGTTCCCCGGACTGTTCGTGCAGAGTGTCGATGGCACCGACTTCCTCGCAAGCTACCGCGCGATGGCCGACGCTGTCGCGTATGCTCGCGCGAGGAAAGGCCCGTCGCTCGTTCACGCGAAGGTGACCCGGCCGTACTCCCACTCGTTGTCAGACGACGAGAAGCTTTACAAGACCGCGGAGGAGCGAGCGTCGGAGGCGAAACGCGATCCGATCGTCCGCTTTGCGGCGTTCCTGAAAGCCGAAGGGCTGGCGTCCGAGGCAGAACTGGAGACGCTCGCCCGCGAGGTGGATGCGGAAGTCAATACCGCGGCCGAGCAGGCAAAGAAGGCGGAGAAACCGTCGCCAGACAGCGCCGCGCTCTACGTCTATTCTCCCGATGTCGATCCATCGTCGGAGAGTTTCGATACCCCTCCGGCGCCGAGCGGCAAGCCGGACACGATGGTGGCCGCGATCAATCGCACTTTGAAAGACGAGATGGCGCACAATCCGCGCATCGTTGTCTTCGGTGAAGACGTTGCCGACTGCAGCCGCGAGTCAGCGCTCGAGCAGGTGCCGGGCAAGGGAGGCGTTTTCAAGGTCACGCACGGACTCCAGCGGGCGTTTGGCGGCGCGCGCGTGTTCAACTCACCACTGGCCGAGGCAAACATCGTCGGACGCGCCATCGGGATGGCGACGCGTGGCCTGAAGCCGGTCGTCGAGATCCAGTTCTTCGATTACATCTGGCCCGCGATGATGCAGATGCGCGACGAGATGTCGATGCTGCGCTACCGATCGAACAACGCGTTCTCGTGCCCGATGGTGATCCGCACCGCGATCGGCGGCTACTTACGCGGCGGTGCGCCGTATCACAGCCAGTCCGGTGAAAGCATCTTCGCCCATTGTCCAGGTATCCGCGTCGTGTTCCCCTCGAATGCGCGCGACGCAGCAGGGCTCCTGCGCACCGCGATCCGATGTGATGACCCGGTGTTGTTCCTGGAGCACAAGCACCTCTACCGTCAGACCTACAACAAGGGGGAGTATCCCGGACGGGATTACATGATTCCGTTTGGCAAGGCGTCGGTGCGGCGCGAGGGGAGCAACGTCGTCGTGATCACCTGGGGCGCCCTCGTGCAGCGCTCGCTTCTTGCGGCACAGCAGGCGGAAAAGGACGGGATCAGCGTGATGGTGATCGATCTGCGCACCATCGCCCCATTCGACTGGGATGCCATTGCCGCGGCGGTCAAGCACACGAACCGGGTCGTCATCGCGCACGAGGATCAGCTCACGTGCGGCTTCGGCGCGGAACTCGCCGCGCGTATCGCGGATCAGCTGTTCGAGCACCTCGATGCACCGATTCGCCGGGTTGCCGCGCTCGATACTCCCGTCGCCTACGCGCCTGTGTTGGAAGAAGTCATCCTGCCGCAGTCGGCCAACGTTCTGAAAGCCATTCAAGAAGTCGCACGATATTAGTCACGGCGTATCATGGGCCGTGCTCGCCCAGCGGACCAGTGTCTTCGCCCTGGCGCTCGTTCTCGTCGTCCCGCGCGCGTTCGACGTGGAGGAACGCCGCGCAACTGGCAGCCTGCCGGCGCACGTGGCCGCGGCATTCGATGAGATGGCCGCATGTACTCTCTCGCCGCCTGGCGATTACGTGATCTTCGATCGCCGGGCGCATGCGGTTTACACCATCGCAAAAGGCGACGAGGCGCCAAAACGAATCGTTCAAATCGGATCCGAGACCGGGCGCATCATTCGTCCGACGGCGTTCAATTCGGCACCGGACGGGAGCTTTGTGGTCGCAGACGCGCCCGGCAATCAGCAGCGTGTTCAGTTCTTCACCGCCAGCGGCACGACACTCGGCGGATTCACGATGCCGGGTCGCGGCGTTCCGCAGATCACCCTCGGCGATCTCGTGCTCAGCGGGCTTGGAACATTGGAGTACACAGGGCAGACGGTTCTGATCAGTCAACCAGAACTCGGATCGCTGGTTGTTGAGTACCTGCCCACGGGCACACCCCTGCGCACGTTCGGCGACCTTCGAGAAACGGGGCAGGAAAAGGATCCGCAAGTGCACCACGCGTTGAACGTCGGTATCACGCTGCTCAATCCCCGCGGTGGGTATTACTTCGTGTTCCTCTCCGGCGTCCCGTTATTTCGCAAGTACGACGCCGCCGGCAAGTTGGTATTCGAGCGCCACATCGAAGGGGTCGAGTTGGATCCATACGTCGGGAAACTGCCGACGACGTGGCCCCGGAGGCGAGGTGAAATCCCGATCGTTCCGGCCACGGTTCGTACCGCGGCCGTTGATCCGGATGGCAACCTGTGGATCTCACTTGCCGCGCCGTATACCTATGTCTACGACCCGTCCGGCGACAAACGTCGCACGTTCCAATTCCGCGGGGCGGGAATCATTTCGCCGACGAGTTTCTTCTTCACTCGTGACCGGCGAGTTCTTGTGACACCTGGCTGCTACGCGTTCGACGCGTCGCGTTAGGTTCTGCGTCAGACCAGCTTTCCAATCGGTCCGAGGTCCAGGTTCAAATCCTCAGGTCGGAGACCAAACTGATAGGCGAGATCGCGGATGGTCTCTTCCAGTCGCATGAGCGCCAATCCGACCGATTCGGTCTCCTCCGCGGTAAGCGTGTTCGCTTCCATGCGCCGGATCGCCTGCCGCTCGAGTATCTGGCGAATGAATTCGACCAGCGTCAGGACGAGTTTCAAAACCGATTTACGGACCTCGTCGGGATCGGCGTTCCACCGTGGCGGCGCCGATCGGACGAGCCGATCCAGTTCAGCACGAAGCGATTCCACTTCGTGAATCGCAATCGGACCTGGCGCAGCGTCTCGGCGGCGTTTCGCAGGACCACGCTTCGCCTGGCGTCGTGGCGAGCGCTGCGATCGTTTCACAGCCATGGATCGGGCGCAAATGCAAATGGCGGCCACGGCCCACTGATCGTGATCGTCGCGGTACGAAACGGGAGCGTCGCCGTGCCGTATGCGGCTACGGCATCGCGCGCGATGAGGTGGTAGAGCGAGGGTACCTGTCTCAGGCTGGCGCGGTGGAAAGATCCTCCCCTGTCTTCTGAACTTGGGCTGATGCGCTCGGCGACGACGAGATCGCGCACAGCGGTTTTCAGAGCCATGGCTTCATCCGGCATCCACTGCTGCGCGTTTCGACGAGCGCGCAGATACTCGGTACCCGTTTCCGGATGAAGGCGCGGCGGCTGGTCCTCTCGTTCACCCGCTGGTGGCGCAAGAAATCGAACGGTCATCTGAACCCGCCGCCGGACGAGTTCCAACGACTCGAGAATTTTCTCCTGCTGCCGGAGGACGACGTTCGACAGTTCGGGTTCATCGATCCAGGCACCGAATCGCACCGGCAAGAGTGCATCTGCCTGACTGAACATCGCACTCACGGCATCATGTTGCGATCGAAGTTCTATCTCGGACACGGGTGGCGGTGCGGCGCGGCGCTCAATTGCGGCGACGACATTTCCAACTTCGATGAATTCGATACGCCGTCCATCGACGGTGAGCGATGGATATTTCTGACTCGTCAAGGCGAGGACGTAGAGCTGACTCATCGCGGCGGAGGAAAAATTCGATCCGCGGCACACAGCAGCGCTGAAAGCCGCACGTAAACCAGGTCGACGTCGGCAAGGGCGAGAATGAGATCGGCGTTGAGCACGACGCCGCGATTCAGCAGGTTGTCGATGACGTCAGTGAGGGACGTTTCCTGCGAAGGAACGAGGGTCGCCATTTCGGCGCGCGGCGGCGGCGGCGGCGGCAGCGCGCGCGCCGGGGGGCGAGGCATCTTTCCTCGCGGCGGCAGCGGCGTGGATCGGCGCACCTGCCTGGCCGGTCGGGAAGCCGGAACCGTTGATCGAGGTTTCCGTCGGATCATATGTTCGATTCGGCGTCGATGAAGTTGTATGACGGCCAGGGACCGGTCAGTGTCACGCGTGTTCCACCACTTGTATCGGCAAGTTTCTTCACCGCTGCCTTGAAGCGACGCCGCCGATCCACTGGAACGAGAAAGGCGGCATCCAGAAGCGGCGGGGCCGTCGCCCCTTCCGGAGCATCGCTGCGACGCCGCGTCTCGCGGGCGATTGCCGATAGCGTGATGTAGGCCTGCTCGGCGGATTCCGTGGTGGCGCCAGCGGACTGTCGCGCGACATCTCGTGCGGCTTTCTTCACCGAGAGAAAATCAGTCCCTGATATCGGTCCAGCAGCACGAGCTGTTGAGGCCGGCGCAGTACTCGACTGCCGAGTGATTCGTACGCCCCATTCCTCACAGCCCGCTATCCGTCCGACCACCGTCTCGAGATCTTTGATGCGTGAGCGCGTTTCGGCAACGGCCAGCCTTTCCGAGGAAAACATCGTGAAGAGTTTCATCGGAATGACCGTCGCACGGCTCTGACGCGCGAAGTGCTCGACCACGCCTTCGTGGGCCAGCGCGATATCGGTCACCCATTGAACGTTCCGTAGTGATGAATCGAGTACCTTCGGACCGTACACATCCAGTGGCACGCTGGCAATGATCAGCCAGAACGGTCGCACGAGTACTGAAACGGCCGGACGTGTCGCGCCAGGCAGTCCGCGCGGTGCGCGCGTCGTCGAAGGCGTTCTTGACGCATGGACGATGCAGTAGAGATACGTAGCGGTCGCAGCCATGTCAAAGGGGTTGGACTAGTATGAACTACGATCGTGATTCCTAATAATCACCCACTGCGCCTGCCACCGCCGAAGCTTGTCGGGTCCGTGCGGCGGCGGCAGCTCGGCCGGTGCAACGATCATCGAAACTCGTCGAGGGATGTGTCTCTTGAGGCTGGTGATGACCCGCTGCTCGGTGCGCGCCTCCGAGCGGCAACGACGGCACGTGCCACGACCGACGGCGTTGATGACGACAGCAGGGACGTGGACGCTGAGGCGATCGAGCGATCGCAACAGGTCGAGCGTTTCTTCGCGTGGAAGGTCGGCGCCGCGAGTAATCACGATGAACGACGTCTGGATGGGATCGCGCAGTAAGGCGCGTAATCGCCCGAGTCCGCGCGACAATTTCAGCAGCGCCGGTCCGAATTCGCCGATGCCGGCGACCGGTTGATATTTCAGCAAGATCGACATCAAGGCCTTCGCCCAGTCGTGGACGAGCTCGGGCATCTCGAGAAGACGCAGTGCATGTCCGGTCGGAGCGGTGTCGAGGACAATTGTTTGCACAGCGCCGGTCTCGATCGCGTCGACGACGTCAATGATCGCCGCCAGTTCGTCGATGCCTGGGGGTGCGAGCTCGATCAAGCCGTGCATTGCTTCGCGATCGTAACTGGCATCGACGTGAACCGCGGACGAGCGCCGATGGGTGATGCGATCAAACAGCGCATCGACGCTCTGGGTGTATCGCGCGCGAATGCGCGCCAGTTCCCGCGCCGCGTCAATCTCGCGGACTTTCAGGTTCGGCGGCGCGCCACGGATCCGCCGCTCGGTTTCGCCGACCGCCTGGCCGAACACATGCGCCAGTGAGTGCGCCGGATCGGTCGAGAGGAGCAGAACACGATTGTTCGTCAGCTTTGCCAACGACAGAGCCGCAGCGGCAGCGCACGTACTCTTGCCCACTCCGCCTTTGCCGCCGAACAAAACCAGCCGGACGGTAGGGCTGTTGAGCAGATTCGGTTGCCGCGCGCGCGTGCTCACGGGCCCGACCTGCACTGGGCGCACAGCGCGACCGGTGATGGCCTCAGGCCGACGCGCAGAACCGCCGGTGCCACGCACACGCCCTCCGGCCTCGATCTCGGAGCCGATTTCTTCCAGCCTTCGAATGCCACGCGGCTCGCGCGCGCGCGCGATCACTTCGATGGTCACAACACCCGCAAGGCGTGAGCGCAGGCGCCTGATCGCGTCCGCCTCAATTCCACGACGGCTTTCGCACCATCGGCAAGGTTCAGGGGGGAGCGCCGTGACCCGGTTGACGATGACATTGCGCAGAGGAATATGGTTCTGCGCAAGCACGCTCGCAGCCGTGTCCGTTTCTTCGACTGACATGTTTTCGGGTAGTGTCACCCACGACACGTGGGTCATCGCGCGATCTCGCAGCAGCGAAGCGAGAGCACGCCCCTCGCGGTCGATTTCCGAGATCAGGGCGTCTGTCTCGTCGGCGACATACGCCCCGGTGAGTGCTTGGGCAAGCACGCGATGCTTCGTCTGCATGCGTTCGAACGCGGTGGCGACCCGGCTCAATGTCTCGGGCATTGCCAGCATGCGAAGCGTGTGACCGGTCGGCGCCGTATCCACGACGATCAGGCCGAATCGCTTGTCCGAGCCGAAGCGCGCGATTTCGAGCAGCGCGGCGACTTCGTCGATGCCAGGCAGGGACAAACGCAGCAGCCTCGATACATCCTCTTCATCGAGCCAGGTGCCTCGCAGTGCGACTTGCTCGAGCGCATCGCGGCGCTTCGCCAGCCACAGACGCAGCGCCCGGCGGGCGTCGATTTCGGCGGCGTACAAAGCGCCGCCACCGCAAGCGACTCTCCGGGGTTGGTTCGACAGCGAACGCTTGAGCGCATCCCCGAGCGACGGCGCCGGGTCGGTCGAAATGACCAGCGTGGAGATGCCGCGTTTCGCCGCAGCGATGGCGATGCCGGCGGCGCACGTGGTCTTCCCGACGCCGCCCTTGCCGCCGACGAAATGAAGCCGGGGGGGCGAGAGACGCGGTTCAGCGGGCGTCGTGCTCGTCGCCCTCGAAGGTCGCTTCGATGCCAGTGACGGTGTAGTCTTTGGGCGAGAGCGTTGCGGCGCCGGCACCCTGCCTCCGGTCACGAATCTCGCGCAGCCGCGCCAGGATGTCGGATTCGAGACGATTGAATTCTTCGGCCGAGATCTCGCCCAGTTCCACGCGCATCTGCGCGGCCAGCAACTGCTCGCGCAACGCCGAATCGTCGTTCATCTCGGTGTCGACAGCGGTTGCGATCTTGTCGAGCACGAACCGCAAGCCACCGACAAGGAGCGAGTCGACGATGAACATCCTAGTGCGCTCGTTCCAACTTCAGCCGGATGTTGACGAAGTTGTACGGCGGCCAGGGCCCCGTGAACTTGAACGTCAACTTGTCGTAGCGCTGGCCGATCTCCCTGACCCGCCCGTCGAAGGCCTGTTCGGCACTTCTCGACACCAGAAACGCCGCATTCATGATCATCCGGTCGCCAATCGGCTTGTTCGAACGTGACGCGACCGACACGTTCCGCAGCGCTTCGAAGATTTCGCTGACATACCGTTCCGACCGCGCCTGCAGGGCGGCATCGATCAAGCGTCCGTACTGCATGCGCGCGAAATAGGTCGAGCCTTTCTGCGACGAGATTTCTCCCTTCAGGCGGCGGATGTCTTCGTCCTCCGCCTCGATCTCGTGGATGATCAGATCGCGATCCCACAGAACCTTCAGGCCGAACTCCAGTTTGTCCTGCATCTTGTTCAGGACGTCGGTGAACGCATCGTACGCCGAGCGCAGCAACTCGATGATGTCGTCGTCGGTCTTGAAGACGGTTCCGAACGACATCGGAAGAACGGTGTGCTCCTGCATCACCGTTTCATTGACGCGCTGGTGTGCCAGAACATTGTCTCGAGTCGGATCCAGCGCAACGATCGGCGTGCTCGAGACGACCGCGGCGATATCGCGATGCCGCACGGTGTGCACTTCCGCCGCTTCGACGCCAATCCCAAGGGTTCCAAAGCTCAACGGACGCTCGGACTTGATGACGCAATACACGTACTTGCCTTCATTGACGTCGGCAGCGCTTGCATCCGATTGGCCACGACCGCTCCTGGTCGATGGTCTGGGCAGGGGCACGCGTTCGAGCTTCCCTTTGCCGGCACCGGACGCACTACTCACGGGCCGCTGCACCGGCTTGCGGGTCGCTTTGCTTTTCGCTCGAGACGGTTTGCCCTTCGCTGACCCGTCCTGCCGCGCGATCGATCCATTCCGGCCTGTCGCACGCCCGCGCCGCACCGCGGATGATTTCGACCGCGTCGCCGCTGGCTTCTCGCCTGCTCGCGCCGGCCGGCCCGATGTGGTGCGTGCCCTTCGTGCAGTCTTAGCCATGATCGCCTGCCGTCTACTGCCGCCGCCGGCCCGCCGGCCCATTCGCCGGCCTGCCCCGTTCGCGCGAGTTCGTTGATGCCAGCATCCGGCGGACCTCGGCGACGAGCGCATCGGGAAGACACGGCTTGGTGACGAACGAGTCACATCCGGCCTCGCGCGCACCCTCGGCGAATCCCGCCAGGGCATGTCCGGTGAGCGCAACGATTGGAATGTGCTTGGTCCGTTCATCGGACTTGAGCCGCTTGGTCGCTTCCCAGCCATCGACTTTGGGCAGCGCGAGATCCATCAGGATGATATCCGGCATCAATTCAATCGTCTTTTCGATCGCTTCCAGCCCATTGGTGGCTTCGGCAACCCGATAGCCGGAGAACTGCAGATACGCGGCGTACATCTCGCGCGCATCCTGATAGTCCTCGACGACAAGAACGAGTGGACTTTCGTTGGATTGCTCGGTCATCGTTTCCTGAGTCGCGCCGGCAAACGCAGCGTGAACGTCGAACCCTTTCCGACCTCACTTTCGAGGTCGATTGTGCCGCCAAGCATCTGCGACAAGCGCCGGCAAATCGAAAGGCCAAGCCCGGTACCACCATAGCCTCGCGCCGGCGAACTGTCGAGCTGGCGAAAGTCTTCGAACACTTTCACGCGATCATCGGGCGCGATTCCTACGCCGGTATCGATGATCGCGATGCCTATTGTCCGCTCTCTGGGAACGTAGGTGCCAGTGATTCTGACCGAGCCGGCCGGTGTGAACTTGAGAGCGTTGCTCAACAGGTTGAGCACGATCTGCTTCACCTTCTGCCGGTCGCTTTTCAGCGGCGGCAAACTCCGCGGCATGACCGCGCGAACCGAGAGGTTCGACCGCCGGATTATCGGCTCCAGCTCGGACATGACTTCGTCGACCAGCGCCGGGATCTTGAACGTCGAGACATTCAGCGGCATCCGGCCCGCTTCAATCCTGGTGATGTCGAGGATGTCGTTGATGAGAGCGAGCAGATGCTGCGAGTTCGAATCGATTCGTGTCAGGCTCTTTCGCTGCGGCTCGGACACCGCACCCGACACGCCATTCAGCAACATGTGCGTGTATCCAAGGATGGCGTTGAGCGGCGTCCTGAATTCATGCGACATGTTGGCCAGGAACTGCGACTTGAGCGCAGACGCCTGCTCGAGCGCGATGTGCTGGCGCCGCAGCAGTTCGTTCTGTTCGGCCAGTTCCGCGGTGGCCTCCTGCACTTTCCGTTCGAGTTCGGCCGACGCTTCCTTCAACTGCTCGAAGAGCCGCGCTCGCTCGAGAGTCTCCGTCAGGTCGTGCAGGATCGTGACGACCCACATCAGCTCGCCCTGCTCGGAGAGGATCTGCCCGGCAAGACCTTCGACCGGCGCGAGGCGTCCGGTGACAGGATCGGTCAACTGAATCTCGCCGCGATATCTCTGCTCGCCGCTGCGGGTGAGCACGTTCGACACGAACGACGTGAGATGGGCGCCATTGGCGTGCACGCGCCGTAGTTCGGCATCGCTCGCCGACTTGCCCGCCGTGAACAGCCGTTCGGCCGGCTCGTTCATCAACACGATATCGCCTTCCTGATCAGTGACGAGAATCGGATCGGCGACCGAGTCGATGATCAGATCGAGTCGATGACGTTCATCCCGAACTTCCGCCTGCGCCAGCCGCAGCGTACGATAGCTCTCTTCGATCTCTTCCTTCGCGCGCGCCAGATCGGTCACGTTTCGCAGGATCGATACGACGTAGGTGCCCTGCCGCTCGTCAGTCGCGCGCGAGCTGAGGAGCTCGAACAGGAGGTCGGATCCTTCCAACGGATCGACCAGCAGCAGTTCGCGCCGGGCCATTTCGTTGTGTCCGACGGCGCTGGTCGAGAGCGCGGCAGAGAACAACATGTTGTTCAGACCGGCCGCCCGTCGCCATCCTTCGCCGGCGTCTTCCGGCGCAGCGAACAGTTTCTCGGCGTGCGTGTTGGCGATGATCAGCTTGCCTTCCGTGTCGGTCAGCAGGATCGGATCGGTGACCGCGTTGATGATGCTGTACAACAGCATCCGTTCCTGCCCAAAGCGGGTCTGCGCGAGCGTCTGAGTGCTGGTCAGCCGCGCAATCTGCCGCCCGAGCGCGCGCGCGAGCCACGCAATGTCGGGATTCAGTTCGCGACTGACGGCACTTGTCAACAACAGGCCGGCCGAGGCGGCGGCATCGGCGCGTAGCGGGATCGCGTGAAACGGGAGACCCTCGATCGGCCCGCGAAGCTTGTCGCTCGAGCCGTCGAAGTATGTCGCGTCCGTTCGATCCATTGCCCGGATCAATGGATGGACGACATCGTCTCGAGTGACGGAGAAATCGCCGATCGCGGCCGAGGAGATGCCGTGCTCGGCGACGAGCAGCAGCGGAGATGAGTCAGGTTCAGCGACCGCGACCACCGCTTTCTTCACCCCGGTGTGACTGACCAGCCAATCGACCGCGCGACGGGCGGACACCTGAAGGTCGTTCGTCGTGAGCATGAACTCGACCAGCGCGAGCTTTGCTTCGGAATCGACCCCTGTCAACTGGACGGCCGTTGCTGCGGCGGACCGGCGCACGCGCTACCTTTCAGTGCGTTTACGGCTACGGCGAACGGCTCGGCCTGGCTGCGGCGCTCTTTCAACCAACTCGGGCTGTGGCCGCGAGACCGGAGCAACCTGGCTGACGGCTTCTGAATACTTCAAATACGTGTCGATCGACGCCACCACGACACGGGCCTCGACAGTGATCAGATCGATGCCCACGAGCGACACGCGGATCCAGGCATCGATCACGATGCCTTTGTCCAAGACACGATCGAGGACGTCGATGAGACTCGTCCCGCCCGGCTGCCGTTCAACTGCCATGCTGAAGCTCCTGGTCTCCGAAAATGCGCACCCGTGTCAGCGACGTGTCCGCTGCGGCGCCCGCGAGAGAGCGTCGACTTTCTCCTCCAGCCTCTGGATGTGCGCCCGTAGCGCCTCCCGTTCAGCGGCTGCTGCTCGCTCCGCGCCGGACGAAAGCTCCCGGTCGTAGCGCCACCAGTCCAGACCGATTTCCTGTGCCTTGTCCAGCGAACAGATGAGCAGCCGGATGCGGATGGTCAGCAGCTCGACTTCTGCGAGCGATACTTTGATGTCTCCCGCTATGACGAGTCCCTTGTCGAGCACCCGGTCCAGAACGTCGACGAGCCCGGTCGCACGATGATGGGATGGCGGAAGATCGATGGGCATGTGGCAGCGAACTATATCGCACGCATCTCGAGCGCAGCAACCGACCCCGGCCGTTCAACAATCACCAACACTACAGATGAGCTTTCAGCCTGACGAGACGCTCGCATAGTCCTGTTAACGGCGCACCACGCCTGGTTCGGAAATCGCCTCCACGAGTTCGCCGGTCGTCTCGTCCCGGTGAATGCGTGTCGCAATATCGGCCTGAGCGATGATTCCGCAGAGCACGCCACCCTGGTCTACCACCGGTATACGACGCACTTTGCGCTCAGCCATACGCGACACCGCCGTCTGAATGTCATCGTCCTCACGACAGGTCACCACGTCGGACGACATAATGTCGCGGACCGTCGCTGTCTCGCAGGATCGGCCGCTCGCAACCGCTTTCACGGTGATGTCGCGGTCCGTAATCATACCGACGAGCTTGCGGGACGCTCCGTCCACGACGGGGACGGCGCCGACGTCGTGCGATTTCATTACCTGGGCGACGCGAACCAGCGAATCCGTCGGCTGAGAGCTCGCCGGTTCGCGGGTCATGACCTCTCGACACGTTGCCATTATTTGTCTCCTGAGTGACGCGCCAAGGCGTCCGATGCAAACGGGTTCACGGGTCGTAGCGCAAGCCTTCAGTATTCGGGCAGATCGTGTCGGCCTACGCGACAGGTGTTGAGACCAGCCCTGCAGGATGCAAGCAAACGGCCATATGAACCGGCAGGAAAAGGCGGGTGAATCCGGGAAACAGAACCGTCAAAGTCCCTTCAGCTCGCGTTTCAGCACCTTGCCGGTCGCGCTGATCGGCAGCGAGTCTCTGAACTCCACAATCCGAGGGTATTTATATGAAGCAAACTGCTCACGCGTCCATTCAACCAGAATGTCCTCGCTGACGTTCGCGCCAGGCTTCCGCACAATGTAGGCTTTCACTTCTTCACCGACGCGTGGATCCGGCACCCCGACGATGGCGACCTGTGCCACGGCCGGGTGGGTCAAGAGCACTTCTTCGAGTTCGCGGGGGTAGACGTTGTACCCCGCGCGCAAAATCATGTCCTTCTTGCGATCGACGATGGACAGATAACCGTCTGAATCGAAGACACCGATGTCGCCGGTATGAAACCAGCCGTTGCGCGTCGCCTCTTGCGTCGCCTCGGGACGGTTGTAATAGCCTTTCATGACGCTTGGCCCGCGAACGACGACTTCGCCACGCTCCCCGGCTGCGACTGGCCGCCCTTCTTCGTCGACGCAGCGAACGTCGACACCAAAAATGGGAAATCCCACGGTGCCCGCTTTTGTCGGCCGGTGCAGCTGATTGAAGGCCACCACCGGAGCGGTTTCTGACAGCCCATAGCCCTCGAGCACCCGAACCCCGAACGTCTTCTCGAATCGCTGCAAGACGTCGAGCGGCATCGGCGCACCGCCGGAAACACAGACGCGGAGACACCGCGCAATCGCAGCGGCATCCGTGCCGCTCGCCTTCACATGCTCGAGCAGCGCCCAGTACATGGTCGGCACGCCAATCCAGAATCCGACGTTTTCGTCGACGATGGTCTTGAGCACCTGAGAGGGATCGAAACGCGGCGAAAGCACGAGCCGGAACCCGCCGTATAGGCCCGAGTTCATCTGACAGGTCTGCGCGGTGGAGTGAAATAGCGGCAGCGTGATCAGGGCGACGTCTTGTTCGAATCCTCCCTTACACGCCGGACGGAGCATGTCGTGCGACGCGATGGCGTTGAGAAGCATGTTCTCGTGCGTCAGTTCGGCACCCTTCGGGCGACCCGTCGTTCCCGACGTATACAGGATGACGGCGGTGTCGCTCGGGCGGCGCCGGCGTGACTGGAAGATGCCGCTTTGACCGCGCATCACCTGGCCGAGTGTCGGGGCCGACGGCACCGGCGATTCCGACCCCAGATCCTGCGTGATGATGATCAGTTGCTGACAGGTCGCTTCATCGCAGGCTGCCCGCGCCATCTGAGCGATGGGAAGTTCCGCCGTGCCCTCGAACGCGAGGAGCGCGACGGCATTACTGTCAGTGAGGTGATAGGCAATCTCGCGGGGCTTGAGCAGTACGTTCAGCGGAACAACGGCGGCACCGGTTTTCAAAATCCCAAAGTAGGCAATGGGAAACCACGTGATGTTCGGACACGACAGCGCCACGTGATCGCCGGCGGCGATCCCCAGCGAGCTCAAGCCTTCGGCGACTTGCGCCGCTGCGGCGTTGAGCTCCCCGTAGGTCATGTGGCGGCCGGCGCACGTCACCGCCACGCGATCGGGCGTCAGGCTCGCGTAGTGCTCGAGAACCGAGGACAAATTCAGCGCGGTTGCGTGGTGATTAATCACAGCGAAAAGACTACCACTCGCTATGGACTGCGCCAGGACGATCAATCCGCTCGTAGGTGTGCGCGCCGAAGGCATCGCGCTGGGCCTGCGTGAGGCTCTGCGGCAAACGCGCCGTGCGATAGGAGTCGAAGTAGGCGAGCGCCGACGAGTGCGCGAGCATCGGGATCCCGGCTTCAGCGGCGCGCATGACAGTTCTCCTCCATCCGGCCTGCACCTTGTGGATGCCGTCACGAATCGCGGGATCCAGCAACAGGTTCACGAGATCAGGTTTGCCGCCAAATGCCTGGCGAACTGGATCGAGAAGGCGGGCGCGGATGATACAGCCGCCCTTCCAGATGCGTCCGATCTCGGCAAGATTGATGTGCCACTGATACTTGTCCGACCCGGCGCGAATCAGGGCCATGCCTTGCGCATAGGCGCAGATGCGCGCGGCGTAGAGCGCATCATGCAGGTCGTCGATTAGCCGCGCGCGTTCGCCGTGTACGGGGACGGCCGGGGTCGGTCCATTCAACACCTTTGACGCCGCGGTCCGCTCGTCCTTCAGACTCGACAGCACCCGCGCATCGATCGCGGCTGCAATCGTGGGAATCGCCACGGCGAGATCGAGCGCGACCTGCGCCGTCCACTTCCCTGTTCCCTTCTGTCCCGCTTTGTCCAGAACGACATCGACGAGCGGCTGCTTCGTGACCGCATCGATCGTCCGGCACACGCGGGCGGTCAACTCGGTGAGAAACGAGGCGAGAGGGCCCTCATTCCATTTCGCAAAGACGTCAGCTGTCTCAGGGGCGCTCAGGCCGAGACCGCGGCGCAGCACATCCCACGATTCGGCGATGAGCTGCATGTCGCCATATTCGATCCCGTTGTGCACCATCTTGACGAAATGACCGGAACCGTCCGGACCGACATGGGTGACGCACGGACCTGCTTCCGTTTTCGCCGCGATCGACTCGAGCACGTCGCCGACGATGGCCCATGAGTCATCGGATCCGCCGGGCATCAGCGACGGGCCAAATCGCGCGCCCTCTTCCCCGCCGGACACGCCGCATCCGACAAAGTGGATGCCGGTTGGTCGCAACGCCGCTTCACGCCGACGAGTGTCTTCGAACCACGAGTTCCCGCCGTCGATGAGTACATCGCCGCGTTCGAGAAGCGGCTGCAGCTTTTCGATCGTGGCATCGACCGGTTTGCCCGCCGGGATCATCATCATGATGCGCCGCGGACGCGACAGCGCCGCGGTGAACTGTTCGAAGGTCGGCGTGCCTTCGAACTTCGCGCCGGGGTGCTTGCTGATGAACTCGGTGATCCAATCGGTTTCGAGGTTCCACACGGCGACGCGATTGCCGCGCGATTCGATATTGAGCGCCAGATTGCGCCCCATGGTGCCGAGTCCGACGATGCCGAAATTCGATCCGCTCATGACAAATTCCTCGCTGCCGCGACAGCGCGTTCAAACGCCACATCGCGTGCTCGAATGCGGAGTTCCTCACCGAGCAACGCGCAGAGATCCTGGGCGCCGAGCGAAACCGTTCTCGACGCCGACGAAAGATTGCGGATTTGCGCCGACGTCACGACGCACGAACGGCTCGGCGCCAGCCGGATCTCCAGCTCCTGGGCGCCGCCAAGGCGCACGCATTCAATTGGCGCCGTGCCTTTTTGTTCGATCAGCTCGAAGCGCACGCGGTCCGGGCTGCTGACAATGGAGAGGATCCAGCCGGCAAACAGCCGCAGCGTGTGGACGTCGGACCCTTCGATACGCAGGGTGCGAAAGTCCGGCAGGGCCGCGCGTATCTCGGGAATGTCGAAGAAGTGCGCCATGAGCGCGCGCCAGCGCGTCAGCCGCGTCCAGCGGAAATCGGTCACCGACGTGTATCGCGCGAGTTCTTCCACGCGGGCCCAGACGTCTCCAGGATCCTCGGCATCCAGCACCAGCCGATCGACGAGCTGCGCGAGGCCTGTGAGGTTCGGAAAGTTGCCTCCGCGCCACCAGACAAGGGTCGGGAGACTCGAGAGCCGCAGCGCCGCGACGGCGTTGTTCAAATATTCGAGCCGAAGTCCGTTGAGTGCCACCACATGGTTCGACACCCGCGGCACGGGCGCCGGGTTGTCACCGTGTGAGATCAAGACCGCGCGCACACCGATGCCTTTCAACTCGTCGATGGCTTCCGCCGCCTCCGCAATCCGCTCCGCCGGCCCTGCGGCCACGACGGTGCCGGTGAGGGCCCTGCCGGCGTTGTGCCTCGCGTCGACGCCGCGCAGCAGCGCCACTTCGATCTCGGTAAATTGAACGGCGGCGCCCGCGGGCAGCAGTTCGCTCATAGCGTCCTCCAACGAGAGCCATCGGACGGCATCAGCCGATCCGCTTCAGGCGGTCCCCACTCCCCGGCCTCGTAGGTGGGAATCGATTTCACCTTCTCCGCTGCCCACTTCTCGTGCACTGGAGTAATCAAGGCCCACGAGCCTTCAACAAAATCGTGACGCGCGAACAACGTCGGATCGCCGAGCATGGCATCGAGCAGCAGAGTCTCGTAGGCCTCTGGAACCGATCCGCCGAACGCCGAACCGTAGCGGAAGTTCATCATCACAGGCGCCAGCTGCATCCGGGTGCCCGGAATCTTTGCCTCAAACCTGATCGAAATGCCTTCGTCAGGTTGCACGTTCACAATCAGAAGATTCGCCGCAACCGATGTCGGACTCACACGTTTGAAGATCTCCAGCGGGGGGCGACGCATCTGGATGGCGATCTCTGTCGTCCGTTTCGGGAGCCGTTTGCCGGTGCGGAGATAAAACGGCACGCCGGCCCAACGCCAGCTATCCAGGCGCATCCGTAGCGCGACATACGTGTCTGTCGTCGACTCGGGATTGACGCCGGGTTCGTCGCGATAACCGGGCACCTCGGCGCCGGCGACCCAGCCTTTCGCATACTGCGCGCGCACCACATCGCAGTTGCCCTTGTCGTCGACCAGCGGCTGCACCGCCAGCAGTGCGTCCAACTTGCGATCCCGCACGCTCTCTGCCGTGAACGCGATCGGTGGTTCCATGGCGACCAGCGCCAGCAGCTGCATCAAATGATTCTGGACCATGTCGCGAAGCGCGCCCGCCCCCTCGTAATAGCTCGCGCGACGTTCGACGCCGACGGTCTCTGCCGCTGTGATCTGCACGTGATCGATATAGCGGCGGTTCCAGATTGGTTCGAACATGCCGTTGGCGAAGCGGAACACCATCAGATTCTGAACCGTTTCCTTTCCAAGGTAGTGATCGATCCGGTAAACCTGATCCTCGGTAAAGTGGCGATGGACGATCTGATTGAGCTCGCGCGCGGAGGCCAGATCGGTTCCGAACGGCTTCTCCACGATCACGCGCCGCCATTGTCGATCTGAGGCCTGCGACGACAGGCCGGCGGCGCCGAGCTCCTCGATGACCGTTTGGTAGATCGAAGGGGGAATCGCGAGATAGAACAGGATGCCGCTGTCGCTGTCGATTTCCGATAGACGAGTCTTCAACCGCGCGTACAGCGATCGATCGCGGAAGTCGCCGCCGACGTAGTGCATGCGCTCGCTGAGCGAGCGTGCCACTTCGTCTTCCTGCTTCACGCCGGCGAACTCGCTCAGGCTCGCGGAAAAAATAGGCCTCAGCCCCTCATCCGGCATGTCTTCACGGGCAACACCGACGACGGAGAAACGCGCGGGCAGCCGCTGACCTCTGGACAGGTTGTAGAGCGCCGGCAGCAGCTTGCGCCGGGTCAAATCACCGGTGACGCCGAAAATGACGAGCGTCGTCGGGCCAGGCGTCGGCTCGAGACGGAGGCCGTCCTGTAACGGATTGAAGGGCACGGGGATCGATTCTATGCGAGTTGTGGATAACGGAGGGTGGGAAGCTCAATCACATTCATGACTTAAGAGATCACAGGAGAAGGGAGAAGGGAGGATCTTTTGTTTTGTTCCTCCGTTCTCCTTTCTCCTGTTTGTCTCTAACGCTGGATCGCAGCGTGACGGTGGAGCTGGTCCTATTTTCGCGACGCGAGGTACTGCGCGATCGCGTCCAGCTGCTCGCCGGAGAGACGGTCGCCGAAGGCCGGCATGTCGGCGTCAGGATCGACCTGCTCCGGATCCTCGATCCATCGCCGCAGCGTAGCGGCATCGTGCTTCGTGCCCTCGTGCGTCAGATCGGGACCATCGGTTCCGCCGTCCCCTTCGATCTTGTGACAGCCGACGCAGTAGCGCGCCCAGACGGGAGCAATGAGCTCGATGTTCGGCGGATATCCAGGATACGGATCACGCGCGGCACGACGCGCGTAGGCCGCCACGGCCGCCGCTTCGCGTTCGTGAATAGTGGCCGGTGGCTCACGCATGCCAGGCGCAATCATTTCAGGATCGACGATGTGACCGGCAATCCATTCCGGGCCACGGGTCGACGAACCGCCTTCCAACGGATCGGCGAGTCCGGTTTCAGCATGACACTTGGTGCAGTTCAGTTTCTGCGCGTAGACCCGTCCGCCGATTTCGCGCAGCGTCCACGAATCGCGCGACCCGCCGGACGAGGGCTTATCGCGCCATCCGAGCGATGTGAGGGTCGCAACGCCGATGAACCCGACGAGGACCAGAGACATGATCGCGCGACGTTGCAGCGGACTTCTGGCCGGCCCGCGATCGAGCCATGGCAGGAGCGCGAGAAACGCGGCGACGAGCCCGGGGACGATCATGGCGCCGACGACTTCCCACTTGCCGGGAAAGTACTTCAGCAACTGAAAGAGCCCGAGGAAGTACCACTCCGGCCGTGGAATATAGGTCGCATCGGTCGGATCCGCCGGCCCTTCGAGAGGCGGGGCGCCGCGCCACGCGTACGCGGCCAGCACAATGATCACGATCAACACCATCGTGGTGTCGCGCGCCGCCTGCGAGGGAAAAAACGCCGTCGGTGATCCATCGCGCTGCCGCACCGGGCCTGAGATGCCGTGACGTCGCATCAAGAAAAGGTGGGCGACGATGAGCAGCACGAGTGCGGCTGGCAGAAAGATGACGTGCGTCCCGTACCAGCGGGTGAGGGTGAGAGCGCCAATCGTCGATCCGCCGCGAAGGATGCCGGCCACGATCTCGCCAGCGCCTGGCGTCAACTTCGAGATATTGATCGTGACAACGGTGGCCCAATACGCGCGTTGGTCCCACGGCAACAGATAGCCGGTCAGCGAGAACGCAAGAATCAGCGCGAGCAGGACCAGGCCCGAGAGCCATGTCACCTCGCGTGGCGGCTTGTACGATCCAAACGCGATGACGCGCAGCATGTGCGCGACCAGCGCGATGATGATGAAGCTCGCGCCGTAGTGGTGAAGACCCCGCACGATCCGCCCTGCGCCAAGGCTGTTGATGAAGCGCACGCTGTCGTACGCGTGATCCGGAGTTGCCGCATAGTAGAGCGTGAGGAATGCACCCGTCAGGAGCTGGATCGCGAGAAGCGCCAGCAGCACGCTGCCCAGCGTGAAGAACCAGCCGGTGCCAGGCGGCAGCGGCTCGTCGAGCATGACGTGAACCGCGCCGCGATACCCCGTGCGGGCGTGCAACCACTCGAACAGGCGCTTCACAACCGCACCAGGACAGACGAATCCGATTCAAGCCGCGCTTCGATGGTCTGAAGCGGACGCGGCGGAGGCCCTTCGAGCACGGTGCCATCGGCCGCGTAGACGCCGCCGTGACACGGGCAGCGAAATTTCTTCTCCTTTGACTGCCACTGCACCTGGCATCCGAGATGGGTGCACGTCGCCGACATCGCGCGGATGGTCTTGTCGCCGTCCCACACGAGAAATACGGTTTCGCGGGCGCGGGCGCGATACCACCCGTCGACACGCGATACCGACAGCACGCGCGCGACCGGTTCATCGGGCTTGAGATCGGATGTCGTGCCGGCGCGGGACCATCGCACCTGAGACGCACTGGCGCGTGAACCGAACGTGAACGCGCCAAGTACCGCGGCCAGACCGCCGCCGATCAGCGCAACGACCGTATTGACAAAGAGGACGAGCGCACGACGGCGCCCGGTGGGAGCTGGCGGTTCAGGAATGTGGGCCATGTATCCGGACGCATGATTGCGAACCGGAGGCCAATTGTCGAGAGGCTCGAAGTTCCAGCCTCAGCGTGACTTGCCGTAACGTGCCGACAGACTGGAACTTCGGGAACCGTAAGAATTTTCGCTTTACCGATGTTTGGCGAGGTAGGCCCGGGCCTTTGGCGTGCCCAGCAGGCGCAGCTGCGAGAGTGCTTCTTCGCGCACCGCGGGGTCTTTCTCGCGCTCCGCGATCTGGATCAACTCGTCCTCCGCCTGCGCGTTGAACAACCCGACAATGATTGGACGCTTCGCGTCGGTGGCCGCCTTCGCATACATCATCGTCAGCTGCTCGCGTCCGCCGGCCTCACCCAACGTGACAATCGAGAAGTCGCGCACGCGTCTGTCGGCTTCCGACTGAGCGATCTTCATGAGCGCCGGCGCGGCATCCCGCTGCGCCAGGGCGGTCACCACCTGATACTTCACCCCTTCGGTTGCGGTGGCGTACACCTGCATCAGGTCGTCAACAATGGTCGGACCACCGATCCGGCCGAGTTCCCGGACCGCGACAAGACGCACGCGTTCTGGTCCTGTCTTGGCCACATCAATGACGGTGGCGCGCGCTTCGGGCCGACTCGACTGCGCGAGGACGAGCAGCGCACGACGCCCCTCCCCTGTGTCACTGCTCTCGAGCGCAATCGACTTCAGGATCGGAATCACTTTCGGCGCATCGGTACGGAGCAAGCTGGCCAGCGCCATAATCCGCTGATCCATGTCAGGGAAGAATCCCTCGGGAATCCAAACCGTTGGCGGCAGCGGCGCGGCCGGTGTTGGCGGAACGGCTTTTGGCGGCGGCATTGCCGGAAGAGCTTTTGGCGCCGCCGGCGGGCGCGGCGTTGTGGTCGACGCAGGAACAGGCACCGGTGGCGCCGCAGGCGGTACTGGCGTTGCCGGAGCGGGGGCAAGAAACGGACCCATCGGAGGTGTTGCCGCAACTGCGGGAACTGGCGGTGGCGCGGCCAGGTACCACAGCACGTCGCTGCGCTGCAGTCGTTGCGCAATCTCGATCCGCAGCGATCGCGCGGGCTTCACCCACCGGCTCGCCGGATATTCGCGCTCCAGTCGTCGAATGGTCTCGATGGCGCCTGACGCATCGTGCGTCTGGTTCAAACTGTGTGCGAGCCAGAACAGTGCCTCGTCCTTGTTGGTCTCTTTCGGATCAGCGGCCGTCGCCTTCAACTCATCGATCGCGCGGACCCACTGCTCGTCGGCAATCAGATCCTTCGCGTGCTCCATCCGCTTCGATTCGACCGCGCGCGCGTGCGCGACTGGCGGCATGAGAGCTGCCGTGAGAACCACCGCCGCGCCAATTCGCCAAATGCTCATTGCTGTCCTCGATATCACAATCCGGTCGTCACGACATCCATCTTTTCGATCAAATCGCGCCGCTTGATCAGTCGTTGAATCTGCGGCAACGTCGCTGGATCTTTGTCATCGGTCAGCGATGTCTGTAAGAGCACCAGTTCCAGATCTTTCATGACGCCAGCCAGTGAATCCAGTCCGCGATCCTCGGCCGCCAGGCGATACAACCGCGTATCGTCGAGGAGCGACGTCGCCAGCTCCCGCTCATAGGCCCAGTCCACCGGACTGCCACCTTCCGGATCCTTTGTCGCAAGACCCAGCACGACCAGCTTTGATCGTTCGAAGTGTTTCTCGGTCATCGCGGCAAACGCCGCGTTGTCTTTCGTCGTCGCCGGCACTGAGTGGTGGACTGCACTTGCCGCACCTGGCGCGGACGGTACGTGACGCGCACGAAATGCCACCGCCACGCTGAACGTCACAAGCGCGAGCAGCGCGGCCATCGCAAGATACTCGGCATACCGTCGACGCGGCGGCGCAACAAACGACACGACGCGCGGAGACTCTGATCGTTGCGGTGCGATCGCAGAATCGAGCCGCGACATGAACTGAGACCAATCGCCTGCCGGTGGTGCCGACACATCGGGACGCGATGCCAGGGCTGTGCGAATGGCGTGAAGTTCGCTGAGCGCCGTCCGACAGTCGGCGCACGCCACCACATGATCGTCGAGTTCCGCACGGGTGGCCGGCGACAGCTCGTCGTAAAAGTACAACTCGAGATCGCCGGACCTCTGGCGTTGGCAGGTCATGCGCGACCTCCGACCGTCACTCGCGCCTCGGCAAGTGCTTCGCGAAGACGATGAACGGCGGCGTGCAGCTGTCGCTTGACCGTTCCCTCCGCCAGGCCCAGTGCTGCGGCAATCTCGCCCAGCTTCATGCCTTGATAGTGACGCATCACAAATACGATGCGTTGTCCTTTGGGCAAGCGGCCGATTTCGAGCTGAAGCACTTCGCCAAGCTCGCCGGCATACGTACGCGCTTCGGGTCCAGGGGTCTCTTCAGGGGCGTTCAACATTCTGTATTCCGCTTCGTCACCAGCGGCGACGTTCGTTCCTAGCCGATGTCGGCGCTGGTGATCGATACATGCGTTCATCACGATTCGGTAAATCCACGACGTTAACTGGGCGTCCTGCCGGAACCGGTCGAGCGACCGGTAGACCTTGATGAATACTTCCTGCGCGATGTCCTCGGCGTCGTGATGGTTCCCGGCAAACTGATACGCGACCCGATACACCATCGTCCGGTGCCGCTCGACCAGCGCCTGGAACGCTGAGGCGTCCCCACCGGCCGCGCGGGAGATCAGGTCCGTATCGGCAGACATCACGCCTGACCGTCTCGCCCGGACTCGAGTCGCCAGCCCATGTCAGTCATATGACGTGAAGGCGGGTACGAAAGTTGATCGTGCAATCGACCGTTTAGCAAGACTTTACGTCTAAAAGCAGAGCCTGAGCGGCTTTGCCGGCGCCCTGCGTCAACGGAGGAAAATCGATGCGTGGTCGGATTTATATAGTCGTTAGCGTGATTTTTACAGCCTCGGGCCTGGCAACTTTGGCGTCGGCCCAGTCTGTGCCTGAGGCTCGATCGATTGCCGAGCCAAACACGGTCACCGTGACACCATTCCTGAGCGGCTCTTTCGGAACGTCAGACGGCCTCGGCGGCAGCATCGGCCTCGGTGTCGGGGTGGGCTACGACTTCACGAAAAACCTCGGCGTCGAGGGAGAAATCGGACACTCCTTCGACCTCTCTGGCGACGACGCAAATCTCGACTCGTCAGCGACCAATTACAGCGCAAACGGCGTCTACCACTTCGACGTGCGCCACTTCACGCCGTACGCGACCTTCGGTCTCGGCGTCGAGCACGTCGGCCGGACGGTGAAGAATCCGGACACACTCGCGCTGTATGCGCCGTCGAGCACCGAGATCGCGTACAACTTCGGCGGTGGTGTGAAGTATCCGTTGAACGATCGGTTCATCCTGCGTGCCGATCTGCGCCGATTCCAGTCGACCGACCTGTCGCCTGACTTTTGGCGCCTGTATGGGGGCGTCACGCTCTGGGCGAAACGATAGGGAACGGGAAACGGCAAAACGCCTGTTAAACTGAAGGGATGCCCACGGCCCAGAAGACCGCCAGTACCATCGCCAACGCGCTCCGGCGAAACGTCGCCATCATTGCCCATGTCGATCACGGCAAGACCACGCTCGTCGACGCCCTCCTCCATCAGAGCGGAATCTTTCGCGCCAATGAGCGCGTGGCCGAGCGCGCGATGGACAACACCGACCTCGAGCGCGAGCGCGGCATCACGATCCTCGCGAAGAACACCGCGGTCCACTACCGCGACATCCTGATCAACATCGTCGACACGCCCGGGCACGCGGACTTCGGCGGCGAGGTCGAACGAACACTGGCGATGGTCGACGGCGTGTTACTGCTCGTCGACGCCTCGGAAGGACCGCTGCCGCAGACGCGATTCGTTCTCCGCAAGGCGCTCGAACGCCGGCTGACGCCGATCGTCGTCATCAACAAGATCGATCGCCCCGACGCACGCATCCAGGAAGTGTTGAACGAGATTTACGACCTGTTCATCGATCTCGACGCCACCGAAGAGCAGCTCGACTTCCCAGTGCTCTACACGAGCGCGCGCGCGGGAACATCGAGCCGATCCGCGACTGAACCAGGCGGCGATCTTCGTCCGTTGTTCGATGCGATTATCGATGACGTGCCGCCGCCGCGCGGGGACGTCAACGCGCCGCTGCAGATGCTCGTCGCGAACCTTGACTCGAGTGACTATCTCGGCCGGATTGCCATTGGGCGAATCTTCAATGGCCGGGTGAAAGTCGGCGATCCGATTGCCGTCTGCAAGCTCACCGAACAGGTTCAGGAAACCAAGGTGACCAAGCTCTACGCATTCGAAGGGCTCAAGCGCGTCGATATCGACGAAGCCGCCGCCGGCGACATCGTCTGCCTTGCCGGGATCGAGGACATCACGATCGGCGAGACCATCGCCGACATCGAGCACCGGCTCGCGATGCCGGCGATCGCCGTCGACGAGCCGACGGTCTCGATGATCTTCGGTGTCAACACGTCGCCGATGTCGGGTCGTGACGGCCAATTCGTGACCTCACGACAAATCAAAGACCGGTTGGACCGCGAACTGCTCGGCAATGTTTCGATCAAAGTCGAACCAACCGACACGCCAGAACAGATGAAAGTCCTTGGGCGCGGCGAACTCCAACTGTCGATTCTCATCGAAATGATGCGCCGAGAAGGGTTCGAGCTACAGGTCTCGCGTCCCGACATCGTCACCAGGAGTGTGAACGACACACTGATGGAGCCGATCGAGGATCTGGTCATCGATGTCGCGGAAGAGTTCCAGGGCGTGGTGATCGCGCAGGTCGGCACGCGTCGCGGGACGATGACGAAGATGGTGAATCACGGCAGCGGCCGCGTGCGGCTCGAGTTCCGGATTCCGGCGCGGGGCCTGATCGGATTCCGGTCGCAGTTCCTGACCGAAACAAAAGGCACCGGGATCATGAATCACCTGTTTGCCGGCTGGGAACCGTGGCACGGCGCCATTCCGTCGCGAGCGACCGGTGCACTCGTCGCCGATCGCGCCGGCGTCGCAACGGCGTTCGCGATCTGGAACCTCCAGGAGCGCGGCGAAATGTTCGTCGAGCCGAGCGAGCCGGTATATGAAGGGATGATCGTTGGGGAGAACGCGCGCGCCAGCGACATGGACGTCAACATCACCAAGGAAAAAAAGCAGACCAACATGCGCGCGTCCACGGCGGACGAGGCCGTAAGGCTGATTCCCCCCCGCAAGCTGGGCCTCGAGCAGGCCATCGAGTTCATCAACGACGACGAGCTGGTCGAGGTGACCCCCCGCAATATCCGGCTGCGCAAGCGCGTTTTGGCAGCTAATATGCGCCCCAAACGCTCCGCCGAAAAATAACGCTCCTTTTCTGAAACTTTCCGTTGCCTACGGGGTTAGTCACCTGAATGCAGGTGGCGGCCCGCCTTCGCCCAATGCTTCGGCGAGGGCGCCCGGAACTCACGCTGGCGGGCGCATTCGAGATGACCGACGCTGATCGGTTCGAGGCGTTCGTCCGCGAATACCAGGACATGGTGTTTGGCACGGCGGTGCGGCTTCTGGCCAACCCGGTCGAGGCCGAGGACATCGCCCAAACGGTCTTTCTCCGAGCGTTCGAGCGCTTCTCGTCGATTGCAACGAGTGCGACCGCCGCCGGCTGGCTGAAGACTGTGACGACCAACCTGTGCCTCAACCATCTCACGCGGTATCGAGCGAGGTGGCAGTTTTTCAGCGAGCTCGATTCAGCGGAAGGCGAACAATACGAAGCCACCGTGGCGGCGCCAACGGCTCGCGATGCGGTTGAGGAAGCCGCGAAGCAGGACCGCCTCGAACGCGCCGTGCAGGCGCTTCCGGATCATCAGCGCGTGCCGCTCGTCCTCTTTCACTTCGAGGACATGACCTACAAGGAGATCGCGGCGGCGCTGGGTATTTCGGTGGCAAAGGTGAGGACGGACATCCATCGTGGCCGCGACGCGTTGAAGCGGGCGATGACAGGCATCGTATGAACCCCATCGACCTCGAACAACTGGTCGACGCTGAGCTGAAGCGGCTTCCCGCGCCTCGCGCGCCGCGAACGTTGTTGCCGCGCGTGCTCGCCGCGGTTGAGGCGCAGCAGCAGCACGCGAACCCGGCACGAGGCTGGGCGTTGTGGCCTCGGGCCTGGCAGCTGGTCGGTGGCGTCGTCATGGCGCTGGTGCTTGTCGGCATCTGGAAGCTCGCGGTCTTCGCCCAGCCGCTGGTCGGCGAGTTCTTGCCGGCGGTCGGCTTGGGCCGCGCAGCCGCATTCACCCGCGGCGCCGACGATGCCGCCACCGTCGTGAGAGTGCTGTGGGACGTTCTGCTGCAGCCGGTCGCAACCTACGTTTCGATCCTTGCAATTTCGCTTGCGCTCGCGTGCGCCCTGTTCTGGACCGCAGTCGAGCGCCTTGCCCCTGGAGGGGCGTCACAGAGATGAGCCAGATCATTCGACTCCATCGTCTCTCACTATTCGCTGCGATCGCGATCGTGGCGCTGCTTTCGTTCGATGTCGCGGCCGCGGCGCAGGAACGATTTGAATTCCAGGACTTCGGGTTCAATCGCCAGATCGTTCGAGTCGGACAGAGCTATTCACTCGGTGAAGGCGAAAGCGTCCGCGAAATCCACAGCGGTCTCGCCGACATCACCATCGCGGGAACCGTCGAGTACGACGTCGTCGTCATCGTTGGATCGCTCCGACTGACCAATACCGCGAAGATCGGCGGCAACGTTCTGGTCATCGGCGGAACGCTGACGATCGATTCGGGCGCGTCGGTGGCCCGGGACATGGCCGTCATTGGTGGCAACCTTGATGCACCTGCCTCATTCACTCCGGGCGGCGAACAGGTGGTCGTTGGGACGGTCGCCATTGCGCGCACCCTGCGAGGTCTCGTTCCATGGGTGACGCGTGGATTGCTCTTCGGCCGACCGATCGTTCCCGACCTCTGGTGGATGTGGCCCACCATTGCCATCTTCCTGTTCGTTTACCTGATGGTGAACGCGCTGTTCAGCAGACACGTGGAAGCGGTCGCCGACACGGTGTCCGCCAGACCGCTGAGCTCGTTCCTGCTCGGTCTGCTCGTCCTGGTCCTCATGGTGCCGGCGATCGCGATACTCGCGGCAACGGTTGTCGGCATCCTGGTGGTGCCTTTTGTTCTCTGCGCGCTGGTGCTGGCGGCGCTGGTCGGCAAAGCGGGCGTCATGCGAGCCACCGGTCGCAGTGTGATTGCTGAAGACGAAGATGCGGGACGCCTGCGAACGTTCGGGTCCGTACTCATTGGCTTCGCTATCCTCACAATCGCCTACATGATTCCGGTGCTTGGTTTCATCACATGGGCCATCACCGGAGCGATTGGATTCGGAGGGGCGACGACCGCGTTCCGCGGCGCCCTCCGACGAGAACATCCCGCGCGAGTGAAGGCGCCGATCGCCGTCGAGCCGGCGGCAGTCATGGAAGCGCCCCGAGCGGTCGTGTCCGAGCCTGCCTACGCCGCGCCGGCAGCCGCATTCGCCGCCGACGCGGGTGTTTCGGCCGGCAGTGCCAACGGCGCGACGATTCCGCCGGCGCCCGTCTCTGTTCCTGGTGATCTGGCCGTCTATCCCAGGGCCGTGTTCCTCGATCGGGTGGCGGCGTTTGCCATCGACGCGATCCTGGTCGCCATCGCGGTCAACCTCCTGGATCTCGACCGGCATGATGGCTACTTTCCAGTGATGCTGCTCGCCTACCACGTCGCGTTCTGGGCATGGCGCAGCACGACGCTCGGCGGGATCATCATCGGATTGCGGGTCGTACGAGTTCAGGGCACGGATTTGCGATTCGCAGATGCGCTCGTCCGCGCCCTAACCGGGGTGTTCTCGATCGCCGCGCTCGGAATCGGATGCTTCTGGATGATCAACGATCCAGAGAAGCAGATGTGGCACGACAAGATCGCCGGGACCTTCGTCGTCAAGGTCCCGAGGCATCTCGTGTTGCCGTAATTACAGCTTCATCCACCTGACGACGTTCGGCCTGGTTGCGAGAAATCGCTCAAGGTCGGCGACGGAAATCGTGACGCTTGCGGTGTTCAAGTTCGGATGGAAGATCAGCTTCTCCGCCGAACGAAGATCCTGATCGACGATGACACGGACTTCCTTCGATCCCGGGTGCAGTAAGCCGAATGGGGAGACGGAGCCTGGGGTGACGCCGAGCGTGGCCATCAATCGCTCCGCCGACCCAAAACTGAAGCGATCGTCTCCGATCTTCTTCACCAGATCGCGCAAGTCCGCCTGTTTGGTGATCTCGAGGATGACCAGATACTGACGGTTGCCTTTCTTGTTCCGCAGAAACAGGTTCTTGACCTGCGTCGCCGCGATCGGCCCCCAGTGTTCGGCGGCCTCTTCGCTGGTGAATACGGGCGGATGCTCGTACTTTTCGTACTGAATACCCATCGTGTCCAGCGCGTCGTACACCTTCTCTGGTTCGCTCACGACCGCCATTTTACTTCTGTCACAATACGGCGATGGCAACGCTGACCGAGCGGTTCGACGAGGCCGTGAGATACGCACGCGAGGTCCACGCACAACAAACACGCAAGGGCACCCGCACCCCGTACATCGCGCACCTTCTCGGCGTTTCGTCGATCGTGTTGGATGATGGCGGTAACGAAGACGAAGCGATCGCGGCGCTCTTACACGACGCGGCCGAAGATCACGGTGGCCGTCCGCGCCTTGACGACATTCGCTCGCGCTTCGGCGATGGCGTCGCAACAATCGTCGAGGATTGCACCGACTCGTGGGAAACACCGAAGAAGCCGTGGGCCGAACGTAAACGGGCCTATGCGGAACACGCACGCACGCTGCCGCCGTCGAGCCTGCGGGTTTCTGTCGCCGACAAGGTGCATAACACCTACGCGATCCTTCGCGACTTGAGAAACGAGGGGGAGTCAGTCTGGGAACGGTTCAACGCCGCTCCTGACGACGTGATCTCCTACTACCAGTTGCTCGTGCGCGCGTACCGCGAGGCTGGTGGTGGGAAGCTCGTCGATGAACTCGAACGCATCGTGCGGGGCATCGAACGGGAGATGGGCTACTAGGACTAATCAACAGCTTTCACGGTTAGAGACAAACAGAAGAAGGGAGAATGGAGGAACTCAAAACCAACGATCCTCCATTCTCCTTTCTGCTGTGATCTCTTCGACAAGTATGAGACGTGCTGTGAAGAATGCCGATTACATACTCCGTTCGAGCTGAGTCAACGCAGAATCGATCAACCCGAACCCTTCTCTCAATTCCTCCTCGGTGATACACAACGGCGGATTCGTAAAGAAGTTGTGCCACCGCACGAAGGTGTAGAGCCCAAGTTCACGGAACAAGGCGCCGAGGCGCTTCATCTCGGGGGACGTGCCACCGAAGGGCGCGAGCGGCGTTTTCGTTTTCTGATCCCGCACGAGTTCCACGATTCCGAATAGTCCGATGTTCCGGTGTGCGCCGACGATTGAATGACGCCGCGCCAGATCGGTCAGAAGATCGGTCATGACCGCACCGAGACGCCTGGCATTGCCGATGAGATCGTCCTCCTCGTAGACGGCAATCGTGGCGAGCGCGGCGGCACAGGCCATGGGATGACTGTTATAGGTCAGGCCTCCCTGAAACACCTTGTCGCGAAAGTGATCCGCAATCGGTCTTCGCATGCCGACGGCACCAAGCGGAAGGTACGCGCTGGTCAACCCCTTCGCCATCGTCATGAGATCGGGGACAACGTTCCAGTGATTGACGGCGAACCATGCTCCGGTTCGACCGAATCCCGCCATGACCTCGTCGCACACCATCAGGATGCCGTGCTTCGTGCAGAGATCGCGAACACCCTGGAGATAGCCGTCCGGCGGAATGATGACGCCGTTTGTCCCGCTGACGGTTTCGAGAAAAAACGCCGCAATGGAGTGCGCCCCCTCGAGCTCGATGATCTCTTCGAGCATCGCCAGGGACTTCTCGGCCGAGTCCCATCCGCGCTCGACCCCGTGATAGGGGTCGAGCACGTGAATGACGCCTGGAACGCCCGGTTCGGTGCTCCACCGCCGCGGGTCGCCGGTCAGGGCCATGGCGCCGTGGGTGCCGCCGTGGTACGACCGATATCGAGCCAGGATCTTGTGGCGACCGGTGTAGGCGCGGGCGATCTTCATCGCGTTCTCGTTGGCTTCCGCGCCGCCGTTGGTAAAAAAGAACACGTCGATGTCGCCCGGCGCCAGCTCGGCGAGCCTGGCACCGAGCTTCGCGCGCGGCTCGGTCGCCATGAACGGATTGGCGTACGGAAGCGCGTCGGCCTGCGCTTTGATGGCCCGGATGACCCGCTCGTCGCCGTGGCCGATGTTGACGCACATCAACTGGCTGTTGAAGTCGATGTAGCGCTTTCCTTCCGGCGTCCAGAAGTACACGCCCTTGCCGCGCGCCATCGGGATCGGATCGACAGCCCCCTGAGCGGACCATTCAAAGAAGGTGTGCTTCCGGCAGAGATCGACGATCTCGGCCCCAGACATCGCCGACGACGTCGTCGTCATGATTGAACCTGCTTCTCCGCGGCCGCGTAGCCCTCGGGCGCGTCGTGGCCGCCGAAATACTCCTTCGAATCCGGTCGACGGATCTGCGAATGCGTCACGATCCGGTCGCGGCGAAGTCCTCGGATGTCGGCAAGCGATCGCCAACCATCGCCGCTGTGACGCTCGAGAAAAACCGTGAGCCCTTCGATCAGCCGCTTGATGACGTTCGGACCAATCGCGTGATCGAGCATCGCCGCCGTGCACACCTGCACGGTGCCGCAGCCAAGCAGGAAATAGTTCAGCGCGTGCGCGAACTCGCCGACGCCGCCGATGCCGGAAAACTCCCGGTCCGGAAAGGCCTGCGTCATCTGCGCCACTTTCGCCAACGACTGCGGCAGAATTGCGGGGCCGCCGAGGCCACCGCTCGACACCAGCCCGTCGACGTTGACCTCGAACTCGAGCGTTTCGGGATCAATCAAAGGAATCGATGGGAACGTGTTCGACGAGGTGATGGCGTCGGCGCCACCGAGGAAAGACGCTCGCGCCTCGGAGACGATGTCGGTCGTCGACGGGGTGATCTTGCACCACACCGGAACCTTCGCGACTTCTTTCACCACCTGGGTCACGACCGAAATCAGGCCCTCGTCCTTGCCGATGTTCGAGCCCATGTCCTTGCGGTCCATGTGCGGACATGACAGGTTCAATTCGAACGCGTCCGCGCCAACATCCTGGCACGCACCGGCAAGTGTCTGCCAGTTGCGCAGCTCGCGGTCGTTGCCCGAGCCCGCCATGATCGATACGACCAGGATCCGGTCCGGATGCGCCTGCTTGATCCGCTCGATCCGTGGCAGCCACCAGTCGAGCGGCTTATCGGAGATGAGTTCCCAGTTCCACGACGAGTGAAGCGCCGAGTCCGGGCGCTTGTTCATCGAGAGGTGATACGAATGCACGTCGGCGCGCAGGAATTTCGTTTTCGGGCCGGCGACGTTGGCGACTGGATGCAGTCCGATCGTCTTGGTCACGACGCCGCCCCATCCCGCATCGAACGCGCGCAGGATGTTGCTGTCGGACTCGGTTGGCGGGGCCGACGACAACAGAAATGGATTCCGAAACTGCAGCCCGGTAAAAGTGACCGACAGGTCGGCTGCCATGGACCCTCCGTTTTTGGCTCGTTTGGAACGCGGATTATACGTTTCTTGACACGCTTTCCGTGCACAAATACTGTGCAGGTCTAAACAGGAGCATCTCATGGCACGGGTCGTACGGGGCGGATTGATTCAGGTCAAGGCAGATATTTCTCTCGAAGGCACGACCGACGAGATCAAGCAGCGGATGCTCGACAAGCACTTGCCGCTCATTGATGAGGCCGCACGACGCGGCGTCCAGGTGTTATGTCTGCAGGAGCTGTTCAACGGCCCTTACTTTTGCGCCGAGCAGCAGGTACGGTGGTACGACATGGTCGAGCGCATTCCTGATGGCCCGACAATTCAGACCATGCAGGGGCTCGCGAAGAAACACGGCATGGTGATGATCGTTCCCATTTACGAGGAAGAGATCACTGGCATCTATTACAACGCGGCCGCAGTCATCGATGCCGACGGCAAGTATCTCGGCAAGTACCGCAAGCACCACATTCCGCATGTCGCGCCGGGCTTCTGGGAAAAGTTCTACTTCCGTCCCGGCAACCTGGGATACCCGGTGTTCAACACCGCCGCCGGAAAGATCGGGGTCTACATCTGCTACGACCGGCACTTCCCGGAAGGCGCGCGTATCCTCGGGCTCAACGGTGCTGAAATCGTCATGAACCCTTCGGCAACGGTCGCCGGGCTTTCCGAGTATCTGTGGAAGCTGGAGCAACCTGCGCACGCCGTCGCCAACGGCTATTTCGTCGGCGCGATCAATCGTGTCGGTGTCGAAAAGCCCTGGAACATCGGCGAGTTCTATGGTCAGAGTTACTTTTGCGATCCGCGGGGTCAGTTCATTGCCGTCGCGAGCCGCGACAAGGATGAACTGGTCGTCGCCGATCTCGATCTCGGGCTGATCCAGCAGGTTCGGAATACCTGGCAGTTCTATCGCGATCGACGACCGGAGACGTATGGCGCGATAACTGAGATATAGAACCAAGTCCATGTCTCTTCTCATCACCAACGGCCGAATCATCACCGCCTCGGACGACTACGTCGCCGATGTCTACTGCAACGACGGCGTGATCGTCGCAATCGGCAAGAACCTTCCGCCGGATCGCTTCCCGGCTGATCGCACGATTGACGGGTCGGGAAAGTACGTCATCCCTGGCGGCATCGACGTGCACACACATCTCAACATGCCGTTTGGCGGGACGACATCGGCCGACGATTTCGAGTCGGGCACAATCGCCGCGGCATTCGGCGGCACGACCAGCATCGTCGACTTCGCCATTCAGTACCGCGGCAAGACGATGAGGCATGCGCTCGACGACTGGCGCCAGCGGGCGGATGGAAAAGCGGTCATCGATTACGGCTTTCACATGATCGTCACCGAGCTCGAGGATGCGGGCCTTGGCGACATGGATCGCATGGTCCGCGACGAGGGGATCACGAGCTTCAAGCTCTTCATGGCCTATCCCGGTGTCTTCATGGTCGACGATCAAACGATCTTTCGCGCGCTCAGGCGGACCGGCGACAACGGCGGGCTCGTCTGCATGCATGCAGAAAACGGCGGCGTGATCGACGAACTGGTCAAGGAGGCGCTGCGTAAAGGCGAGACGGCGCCGAAATATCACGCGCTGACGCGTCCGCCGACGGCGGAAGGAGAGGCCACCGGCCGCGCCATCGCCCTGGCGGAAATGGCCGGCGTGCCGATCTACATCGTGCATCTCTCGGCGGCGCACGCGCTCGAGAAGGTCAAACAGGCGAGGGACATGGGCCTGCCGGCCTACGCCGAGACCTGTCCGCAGTATCTGTTTCTGTCGTACGACAACTACGAGGAACCGGGATTCGACGGCGCAAAGTACGTCATGTCGCCGCCGCTCCGTGAAAAGTGGCATCAGGACGTGTTGTGGAAAGGTCTCGCCAAGAATGACCTGCAGGTGATCTCAACCGACCATTGCCCGTTCTGCATGGCCGAACAGAAGGAACTCGGGCGCGACGATTTCAGCAAGATTCCAAATGGCGCGCCGGGGATCGAGACGCGCCTCACGCTCGTGCACGATGGCGGCGTCAGGCCCGGGCGCATTTCAATGAACCGGTTCGTCGAGCTGTGCTCCACGACACCGGCGCGAATGTTCGGCCTGTTCCCTCGCAAAGGCACGATCGCGGTTGGCAGCGATGCCGACATCGTGGTTTTTGATCCCAACGCCTCAGCGACACTCAGCGCAAAAACGCTGCACATGAAGGTGGATTACAACCCGTACGAAGGGCGGACGGTGAAGGGATCGCCGTCGACCGTCATCAGCAGCGGCCAAGTCGTCATCGACGGCGATCGATTTGTCGGCAAGAAGGGCGCAGGCCGCTTCCTGCGTCGCGGTCCGAGCCAGGCACCCGCGGGTCTGTAAACGGATTCCACCCGTGCAGGGGGGCTTCAGGCCCCGCCGATCATCTCGCCACGCTCAGATTGTTCTTCACCTCAAAGACCCCGCTGATCTCGCGCGCTTTGAGACCAGCCACCGTCTTGTCGCTCTCGCTGTCGACCGCGCCTTCGAGCGTCACGCGCCCCTGTTTCACGATGATGTGAATCGGCGGCTGACTCTGGAACCCATACCGATCCAATGCCGTGCTGTTGTAGATGTTCCGCGCCACGGCCAACCGAATCGCATCATCAGCCGGCGAAACCGGAAGCACCTCAATCTCATTGATGATCTGTTCAACCCCTTCGACTCGTTTGAGGCGACGTTCGGCGTCGCTTTTGAGCGTCGGCCGCACGACCTGTCCCAGCAGCCTGACGGTGCCGCCGGGTTCGACCCGGAACGCCAGATAATCGAACACCGTGTAGTAGGGCAACAGCAACAACTCACGCTCCACATCAGCTTCGACACGAAGCGTCCGTGAATCCTTCTGCTGAACCGGTGCAAGCAGCGACAGCACGGCGGTCAGCGCAACGACAAGTGGGTACATCACAGGAACTCCTCACGCTTGAATCACTCTCCCAAGGATAGCGCCGAAGGCTGCTGACGGGTTTGCTCGTGCGGTCGCTTTCAGACATCATCTGCTGACCCATGCCGAGGGCCGTGTGACCCAAATCGCCAGTCAGATCGAGCGTGCCGACGGCCGCGTCGAGCTGGTCGATACATCCTCTGTCGAACAGAGTGTTCTGTATAACGAGGATCTCGCGCCGGTGCCGATTGCGCGGCGCAACTGGACCACCTATAACTTCGCCGCGCTGTGGGTCAGCATGGCGCACTGCATTCCGACCTACATGCTGTCGGCCGGACTCATGGCCGCAGGAATGAGCTGGTCTCAGGCGCTTTTCACGGTCGCTCTCGGCAACACGATCGTCCTGATTCCGATTCTTCTCAACTCGCATCCCGGTACACGGTATGGGATTCCGTTTCCCGTGTTTGCGCGCGCCGCGTACGGAACGATCGGATCCAATCTCCCGGCGCTGATGCGCGCCATCGTTGCCTGCGGATGGTTCGGCATCCAGGCGTGGATCGGCGGGGAGGCCGTCAACACGTTCTTCGCCAGCATCGTTCCAGGCTGGCACGGACTGCTGGGCAGCGGGCTCGGCGGCCACTCGACGACCGAATGGCTGTCGTTTCTGATCTTCTGGGGCTTGAACGTCGCGATTGTCTATCGCGGCATGGAGCTGCTGCGGAAGGTCGAGAACTGGGCTGCGCCCTTCGTTCTCGTCATGACGGCCCTCTTGCTTGCATGGGCGGTGACCGAAGCAGACGGCTTTGGTCCGCTGCTGTCGCAGCCAGGCAAGTACGCGTCGCTGCAGGAATTCCTTCCGGTGTTCGTGCCCTCGTTGACGGCGATGATCGGGTTCTGGGCAACGCTGTCGCTGAACATGCCAGACTTCACGCGCTTCGGCCGAAGCCAGCGCGAGCAGATCGTCGGTCAGGTTGTGGCCTTGCCCACAACGATGTTCGTCTTTGCGGCAATGGGTGTGCTGATCACCAGCGCGACCGCCATCATTTATCACGAGGTCATCTGGGATCCGATCAAGCTGATTGGCCGCTTCAGCAACCCGCTCGTCATTGCTGTCTCGATGTTCACTGCCGTGGTTGCGACGCTGGCGGTCAACATCGCGGCGAACGTCGTCTCGCCGGCCAACGATTTCGCCAACGCCTTCCCCCGGTTGATCAAGTTCAAGACCGGGGGACTCATCACCGGGATTCTGGGGATTCTGATTCAGCCCTGGCGCCTGCTCGCCGATCCGTCCGGGTACATCTACAACTGGCTGCTGGGATATTCCGGAGGTCTGGGGTCGATTGCGGGAGTGCTGATCGCCGATTACTGGATCCTCCGCAAGAGACAGCTGGCCCTGGAAGAGTTGTATTTGCCCGATGGGCGATATGGTCGCTGGAACGCGGCCGGCATTCTCGCCACAGTCGTCGGTTGCGCGCTTGCGTGGGGCGGGCTGGTGTTGCCTCCGTTGCGGCCGCTCTATGACTACGCCTGGTTTGTCGGCTTCGCGGCCGCGGCGATTGCCTACCTGGCCCTCGCCTCTCTCCGCGCTCGCGCCAGTCGATAGTGACTGATCGCCAGCACGCCGCACGCGAACGCTCCGCCAAGCACGAACGGCCCTGCCGGCGTGAACGCGTAGATGAAGGCGTACAGGACCCCGAACTCGAGGATCTCGAACGCCGACGCGCGAAAAATCACATCGCGTCGATACTCCAGGTGGCCGGTCATGCCGCCCGGTCTGAGCGCATGATGAAAGAGCAGCCAGTTGCGAAGATGACGAACGTGAACCGTCAACTGGATCATCAGCAGCGCACCCAGCATGAATAAGTAGACGCTGCGCGTTTGCGGCACCGTGATCACGCCCACCACAAACAGCGCGGCCGTGCTGACGATCAACATCGCGATGAAACGCGGGCTGATTCGCCGCAACGCATCGATTTCCGCCTCGAACATCGGATTGAGTTCGTAGCTCCCCTCGAACTTGATTTTGTCCTGCCGGGCGTACAAGTGCGCACACGCGATCGTCAGGTAGTAGTCGGAACAATAGAGGAGCGCCCACGCGGTCGGCCCCAGCCAGACGATGTTTTCCATCAGTGCAGTCCCCGGTGCTTCACCATGCCGCCGTGCACATCAGCGAGCGCGTGAGACGTGATGAAGGCGGTCTCATCGAGAGCGCGGACAATGTTCTTCACCCGCCCCACTTCAAGCCTGGTGACGACGCAGTAGAGGATTTCCTGGTCCTCGAAGCTGAGGCCGCCGCGGCCCTTGTAGACGGTGACGCCGCGGCCAAGGTTCGCCATGATTTGCGCGGCGATCTCGCCGCTCGCGCGCGACACGATGGTTATCGCCGTGTATTCCTCGATTCCATGGATGACGAAGTCGAGCGTCCGCGCGGCGGCCATATACGTCAGGATGGAGTACAGCGCCGTGTCGACTCCGAGCAGAGACATGGCGACCAGAAACAGCACGACGTTAAAGAGCAGGATGACGTCGCCAACTTTGAAGAGACTGCTTTGCCGGCTGATCAGGAGTGCCGCGATCTCCGTTCCGTCGAGCACCGCCCCACCGCGGACGGCGAGGCCAATTCCAGCGCCGAGAAAAAACCCGCCGAACACCGCCGTCAGCACAAGGTCCGGTGTGACGTCCGGAAACGGAATGGTGGCGAGCGCCGCCGACAGGCCACCAATGGCGAGCACACTGCGAAGCGCGAACGCTCCGCCAATCTGCCGGTAACCCACAGCGACAAACGGGAGATTGACGACCACGATCCAGATGGAGAGCGGGGTACCGCTCACCATCGAGATGAGCATCGAAATTCCGGTGACGCCGCCGTCGATGAAGTGACTGGAAAGCAGGAAACCCTTGATCCCCATGCTGGCGGAGAGGATCCCGAGGACGATGAGGAGACCGTTCAGCGACTCACGCGCGACGCGATTCACGCAGCCATCTTACGATCAGGGACGGGCTACGCAGCCTGCTTGTCGATGCGAGCACGCAGCGACGCCAGTTCGGCACCAATCGCCCGTAATTCCTGCTCGGTCGTCTGGAGCTTTTCTCCTTCGGCGCGGACGAAACGGCTGTAGGGCGCAATGCTTTCGCGGATGCGATCGCCGCTCCTCTGAATTTCCCGGGCGAATTGATCGTGCAGCGCATCCGAGAGCCGCTGACGGACGTCGGCGATCTTTCGCCGCATCTGTTCCTTTGCCCGATCGCGTTTCGCCGGAAGGATGAAGAAACCGATCGCGGCAATGACCGATGCCATGATGATCCCGGTCACGTCGGCGGCGGCCGTCGTCGCGGCAATCGTCACGATCGCGCCGAGACCGACACCGCCGGCGCTGACGGCTGCTGCCGCCGCGACGGCATTGCGCGCGTCATCGGCCAGTTCGCGGGCTTCTTTACGGCGATCGAACGAATCGATGACCTTTTGCGATTCGCGGTTGACCGCTTCGAGTAAGCGGCTGCGATCGCTGAGAAACCTCCCAGAGTCCGTCTCGCCGATGATGCGATCGCGGTACTGCCGCCGTCGCTCCGCAAGGTGTCTCGTGACATCCTGCCACTGGCGTAAATCAGCATCCACGAGCCAGTCCACCAGCTCGCTGACCTTGCGTTCGATCTCCTGCGGTGCCTCGCCGACGACGTGCTGCTCGAACCCCTGCTGGACGCGACTGCGATTCAACAAGTCCATGACCCGGCCGATTCGCATCGTATCGTCGAAGAACTCGTGACCACGCTTTTCCATTTCGAGCAGGATGCGGTCGATATCCGAGATCCGGAATCCGAAGTCACGCATCAGGTCCGCCTGATACACCGCGAGCTGACTCTCCACTTCGTCGAGCGTCGCGAAGTCTCCCTTCAAGAGCGCCGCGCGTTCCTTGACCGCAGCGGCGTGCCGTTCGGTCAAGGCCGCGCCGACCCCCAGCGGATTCAGCAGCTTCAGTCGGATCCGGCCGGGCGAATCGAGCGTTTCCCGGATGTACCGCTCGAGCGCTTCGAATCGGCTTGCCGCCCACGCCGCAGGATCTCCCTGCTTCGCGCGAAACGCGAGCCGGGCGCTGACCGGAAAAATCTCCGGGCTGAAGCCGAGCAGCGTGCGCGCGTTGTCCGCCACGAACGCTCGAACTTCGTCGACCTGCGCGCTGCTCTCGAGGATGTCGATTTTGTTGATGACGACGACGATCTTCTTGCCCCAGCCGCGGACTTGTTCGAGAAAGGCGCGTTCGGTTTCAGTGAACGGACGATCTGCCGAAGTCACGAACAGGACGAGGTCGGATCGCGGAACGAACTCGGCGGTGATCGCTTCATGCTCGCGAATGATCGCGTTGGTGCCCGGCGTGTCGACGATGTGGATTTCGCGCAGAATCTCGGCGGGCGCGGTGATGACGTGGAGATGCGCTTCGCGAACCGTCCGTGCCGGCGTGTCGCCGTGTTGGAGGACGTTGATTTGCGCGGTTGTCGGCGTGACACCCTCTGCCGCAACCGCGGCGCCAACCAACGCATTGATGAACGCGCTTTTTCCTGAATTGAATTCCCCGACTATGACCAGCAGAAACAGTTCGTCGAGCTGTTCAATCGAACGATCAAGTGCCTGCTGATGCTCGGGCGCGGCGTCGAAGCGGACGAGGGCGGTGCGCAGCCGTGCGAGGACTCGACGCTCCTCTTTGACCAGCTCATCCTCTCCGCCGGATAGGATTTTCCCCAACACTGCCGCGACCGAGTTGCATTTCTTGTTCCGCACTCCAGTCAGTGTGCGGCGCGTGATTCTCGACGAGCCAGCCGTAGACCAGACGGCCATAGCTCTGCCATCGCATCTGTTTGCGCTCGAAAAATGGAATCAACGCGCGTTGGAGAGCGGGCAGTCGATAGAAAGGAACACCTGGGAAGTAATGATGCTCGAGATGGTAGTTGGAGTTCAGAAACGCGAAGTCCCAGAACCAGTGCCCCTTCATCAGCGTGCCCCACTTGGCCGGATCGTTCGGGTCGATGTCGTAGTGCTGTCCGAGACGATTCAGCGTGAACGCGATCGGGAAGACGAAAAACACCGGGATGATGCTCGTGCGGAGCGCCGTGTAGAACCCGAAGAAGTACCACAGCGCGGCAAGTGCCGTCAGATGCGCCGCGATCGAAACCTTGCGCTCCCAACCGATCCGATGCTGCAGCTCTACTGGATACGTCGACGATTCCCGGCGCGCGGCGCGGAAGTAGATCGGAAACAACGCAGGTGTGCAGTAAAGAAGCTTGTACCAGCGCTTGTTAACTTTTGGCGACAGGTGATGCCGTTTGGGATCGTCCTCGTCCGATCCGAGCTCGGCATGATGATCCAGGTGCCATCGCGTGAACTGGCTGGCCGAGATCCCGCTTGGAATCGCGTACATCAACCCGAGGACCCGTTCGGCGACCGGCCGTCGCCGTTCGAAGATCGTGTGATGCACGACCTCATGCAGAAGAATGGTGAAGTCGAAGATCGTGAGTCCCTGAACAAACGCGAGTGGCAGCCAGATGAGCGGATTCTCGAATCGGATCAATCCCCATGTCGCCAGCGCCAGAATGGCGAACTGTCGAGCTGCCACGACGAAATGTCGCCAGGCGGTCTTCCGGTGCAGCGTGCGCATCTGATCGCGCGAGATCGCTGCGCCCAGCTCAGCTCGGAGTGCCACCGCGTGCTGCGAGTAATAGTGGGACTTCACAGGAATCATCTAATTTTAGCCGGGATCCGGTTTCCGGGATCCGGGTCGGGATCGGACTTCCGCCTGAAGGCGGAAGCCACTCGGGTCAATGCGACACCAACAAGGACCGCGGCGGCGCCGAGGATCTTTCGCACACCCATCGGCTCATGGAGGAACAGCGCTGCGGTCACCATGGCGACCACCGGGACCAGATTGGAATACACCGACGTGCGCGCGCTGCCGATCTCTCGAACGGCTGCGTACCAAATCGTGTAGGAGAGGCAGAGTGCGAAGAGGGCGGAATACACGATCGCAAGCCAGGTTCCTGCCGCGACCCGGTCCCAGGCGACCGCGCGGAGGTGAGGAAACGTGGCGGCAAGGTACAACGCCGTTCCTATAGCCATTGAGATTCCGGTCACCGCGAGCGGCGAGTGGCGCGTCATCAGCGGCCGCGATCCAATCGTGTAGATGGCCCAGCAACACACAGCTCCGAGCATCATCAGATCGCCGACCCAGGTCGTGCCGCCGATGTCGACACCGGAACCGACGACGGTGTAGATCCCGGCGAGTGACAAGAGCGCGCCAACCCAGTGCGTCCACATGACTCGCTCCTCACCGAGCGCCGCACTGATGAGCGCGATCAGCACCGGCGTCGCGGCCAGCATCAACGCGGCATTGGCGACGCTCGTTCTTGCCAGCCCGCCGACAAACCACAACTGATAAAGACACTGACCGACGACGCCGAGTCCGGCGAGCGCAATCACGTCACCCTTCGCCATCCTCGACGGCGTGTACAGGACGCTTGCAAAGGAACCGTCGGCAGGCGGCTCGGAAGGGCGCATCCGGATCACCACCATTGCGGCGACGAAGACGGTCGATGCCACGACCATGCGAATGGCATTGAAGGCCTGAGGATCGATCTCCTCGAAGGCGCGTTTGACGATGACGTAGTTGGTTCCCCAGATGAGGCTCATGAGGAACAGCAGCGCGTCGATGAGGCGAAGATGTCGCAACAGCGTAAAAAAATGGCCACGCGAGCGCAGGAGATACCGCGATGTATCCCCGGCGCCCGGCGTGGCCTGACCGGATGCGATTCGTTCGCTGATTAGCCGCTGAACGGCTTGAAGAAGAACAGCAGGAACGAAATCAGCAGCACGTAAATGACGAGCGATTCGATCAGGACGAGGCCGAGGATGAGCGCGCCTCGGACATCGCCGGCCGCTCCCGGATTCCGCGAGATCGCTTCAGCAGCGGCGCTGACCGCCTTTCCCTGCCCCAGCGCGGCAAGGCCGGCTGCGATACCCAGCGCAAAGCCGGCCGTGATGATCGACCACTTGGCGATCTCGAGGTTCAACGAGGAGGACTCCCCGGCCGGAGCCTGCGCGAACACGGGCGCGAAAATGCCACCCGCAAGGACCAGTACGACTGTCAGGACGAAACGTTTACTCACGACCCAAGCCTCCTCTGAATCTCTCGTGCAACGGTTGCCAAACTGATGGAAAACGGATGATGCCAACGACGATTACGCGGCCGCCGGCGCCTGATGTCCGCTCGGCGCATCGTGTCCGTGTTCGTCTTCATGATGCTCGACGGCGACCGCTCCCTGTAGGTAGATGATCGACAGCAGCACGAAGATGAATGCCTGCAACGCTCCCGTGATGAGGCCAAGAAACATCATCGGTAGCGGAACAAGAAACGGGATGAGCGTAAACAGGATAAGGATGACCATCTCCTCGCCAAAGATGTTGCCGAAGAGACGCAGCGACAACGACAACACGCGCGAGAGGTGGCTGATGATTTCGATGAAGAACATCAACGGGGCCATCGCCACCGGCGATCCGGGGGGCATGGCGAAGTGCTTGATGTAATTGACGAGACCCTGCTCTTTCAGGCCGTGGAAGTGGTAGTAAACCCAGGTCGTGATCGCGCAGCCGAGCGTGACGTTGATGTTGCTCGTCGGCGCCATCAGACCTGGAATCAGCCCCATGTAGTTGCCGAACAGGATGAAGATGCCGAAGGTGGCGATGAGCGGCAGATAGTTGCGGCCCTTCGGCCCAATCCATTCCTCGAGCAGGTTGAGGACGGCCGTCAGCGCATCTTCGAACACGATCTGCAGCTTGCCGGGATTCTCGACGCTCAGTCGCGACCGGATGATGAGCGACAGCACGGTCAGTACCGCGACAATCAACATCACCATCACGAGATAGTTGGGAATGACCGTTCCGTGCTCCGCGGCGACGTGGAACCCCAGCGCTTCGAGTGCCGCCTTGACCGGGCGACCCAGAAGGGCATTGACCACATCCACAATCCAGAGCGGGTGTTCCAGCTTCTCCATTCAGCTCGGTCGACAGAGGTACCGCGCGGTCACGTGCGCGGCGACGAATCCTTCATGATGAGGAGACGGACGGCTTCAACCGCCACCGCCGCCACTATCGAGGATGCTCCAGCCAGTAGCCCCAAAGGGGGCAGGCGCAAACGAGCAATCATAACGTACGCGCCAAAACCGAGTAAAGCGTACCGCAGGGTCAATTTCGTGACTGCCCAGCGAAGCGCCGGACGACGCGGCGGTGCATCCGAGGCGACCAGCCGCTCGACAAACGCGCTCACGCCGGATTGAATCGCGAGGTAACTCGTGCCGGCGATGAGACCTCCACCAATGACGGCCAGCGCCGAGCGAACACGCGTTGATGAAAACATCAAGGCAAGAGCCACCATCAAGACGCACACGATCACCGCCGTGCGGCCGACGCGTCGCAGCAGAGGATCGGCTTCCACGCAGTGTTACTTGAGCACGCGTCCGGCGGTGCGATAGACGTTTCGAATTCCCGCCGCCACCCCGATCGCGAAGAACACGAGGAACATCCACGGCGCCGTGCCAAGGAGTTTGTCGAGATACCACCCCAGGGCCGCACCGATCGCAATGGCCAGGACGAACGAGAATCCGACGGTAATCAGCGGCCCAATCGTCCGCATCGAGTCGGCCATGGATGCCGATGCACGCTTCCGGGGTTGTTGCTCGTCCATGCTATTTGGGGGAAGGGGTCTTGTTCGGTGTCGCGGATCCATCGGTGCACGGCGCGTCGACGATCAGTCCGGGGGGCGCCTTCGGGACCTCGACCGGCGCCGCCGGTTTATTGCAATCATCGGCCTCTTTCGTCGTCAGCAACCGCATCGCCAGAACGCCAAGAAGGATGACAACAGTGACCGTCGCCGCGTACAAAAAGTAGCGGACGGCCGCCGAACGCGGCTGCCGTTCGCGCCACACATCGATCAGCTTCATCGCTGGCCTTATAACACACTCGAATCACGTCCGGTCAAGAAACCACAACTCCCTTTGTACCAATAATTTTGAGCGAAGCCGCTTTCTTGACGCTCTCTGCGGGGGGCGCCTATACTCGACGTGAAGAGGCCCAAATGACTCATGCGATTCGGGCGTTCGCGTGCGCCGCGCTCGTCGCTTTCGCTCCGCCGTCTCAACAGCAGGAACCTCGGCCGTCGGCGGCAAGCGACGCGCGGACTCGCGACACCTATGTCAGCGTCCTGGATTCGAAAGACGCGCCGGTGACAGGACTGACCGCCGCCGACTTCACGGTCAAGGAAGACGGCGTCGCTCGCGAGGTGCTTCGCGCTGGCCCGGCGACCGCGCCGCTGCAACTGATTCTGCTGGTCGACGACAGCGAAGCCATGACACCCGCGCTTCAGCCCATGCGCGAGGGACTGACGAAGTTCGTCGACAAGATGCAGGGGCACGGGGAAATTGGCATCGTCACGGTCGGCGAACGCGCAACCTCGCTCGTGCCGTCCACCACCGACGTGAATGCCTTGAAGCGAGGAATCACGCGCATCTTCGCGCGTTCCGGCGCCGGCGCCTACATGCTCGACGGGATCCAGGAAGTCAGCCAGGGATTTCAGAAACGAAAAGCCGAGCGGCCGGTGATTGTCGCGCTCTCGATGGAAGGGGTCGAGTTCAGCAATCTTCAGTACGACAACGTGTTGAAAACACTCGCCGCCGGTGGTGCCGCGCTGCATGTGCTGTCGATCGGCAGCCCGAACCGTTCGATGTCGGACGAATGGCGCAATCTCAACATGGTGATCGCTGAGGGAACGAAAGACAGCGGCGGACGTCGCGATCAGGTGCTGGCGATTTCCGGTATTCCCGAGGCGCTGCTGCGCGTTGCCAACGAGCTGAATAATCAGTACGTCGTCACGTACGGGCGGCCCGAGCGACTCGTTCCGCCTGAAAAAATTCAAGTCACCGTGTCGCGCCCCGGCGTGACCGTGCGCGCACGGACCAAGGTATCCGGAAAATGACCGTCCGCCGCCTTCTCGTCGTCACCTTGACGATCGCATCTGCGACGATCGCTGTCGGGGCGCAGCAGGGGCGATTCCGATCCGGCATCGAGTTGGTCTCGCTGAACGTCACCGTCACCGACGGCGCGAAATATGTGACCGGCCTTGCCCAGGAAGACTTCGACTTATTCGAGGACGGCGCCAAGCAAACCTTGAGCTTCTTCTCGCAGGTTCAGCAGCCGATCGCGCTCGCGATTCTTCTCGACACCAGTAACAGCATGGAGGAGAAACTCGCGACCGCGCAGGAGGCGGCCATTGGATTCGTCCGCCGGATGAAAAAGGACGACGTCATTCAGGTCGTCGAATTCAACAGCCAGGTGCGCGTACCGCAGCCGTTCACCCACGACGTCAGCCTGCTCGAACGGGCGATTCGGCAGACCAGCGTCAACGGATCGACGTCGCTCTACAACGCGATCTACGTCTCGCTCCGTGCGCTGAAGGACGAACGCGCGAAAAACGCCGAAGAAATCCGGCGCCAGGCGATTGTCGTGTTATCCGACGGAGACGACACGTCCAGCGTGATCGAATATGACGACGTGCTTGATCTCGCGAAGCGGTCTGAAACGTCGATTTATGCGATCGGACTGCGGCAGCAAGAGGCCGGTCGCGGCAAGTTCAAGGAAGCCGAGTTCGTCCTGCGCCAGCTCTCGCAGGAAACCGGCGGACGCGTGTTCTTCCCGACGTCGGTCGCTGAGCTGCCGAAGATCTACGAGCAGATTTCCGACGAGCTGGCCAGCCAGTACACCATGGCGTACTCCTCGAAGAACCCGATGCGCAACGGTGCGTGGCGTCGCATCGACGTGCGGGTGAACAAACCCGGCCTCACCGCGCGAACTCGACGCGGCTATTACGGGCCCTCGGGCCAGTAGTCCATGCACCTGCTTCCGCTGCTGCTCTATGCCGCCGCTGCCACCGCCTACATCGCCCATTTCGCGTGGCGGGATCCGCGCGTCGGGCGGCTGGCAACCGGGCTCGTCGCCGGTGGCGTGCTCGCACACACGTTTCTGATCGGCATGCAGACCGTGCAGGCGGGTCATGCTCCGCTCGTCGGCACGAGCGCGGCGATATCCGCGTTCGTCTGGCTGCTGGGATTGTCGTATCTCTACATCGAGCTGACCTCGGACGAACGTTCGATGGGTGTGTTCGTGTCGGTGTTGCTCGTCGGTCTCGACATCATTCCCGCGCTCGATCCGGCGGTCACGCCTCGTCCGCCGGTCCTGCAAAGCCCTCTGTTCACCATTCACGTCATGTCGCTGTTGTTTGCATACGCGAGCTTCGCGCTCGCCTGCGTCCTGGGCGTGACCTATGCCCTGCTCTTCAAGGAGATCAAAGCCAAGCAACTGGGATTCTTTTATGCGCGGCTGCCGCCTCTCGCGTCGCTCGATCTGATGAACAGCCGCGCGATCACGGTCGGCTGGATGTTTCTGACGATTGGTGTCCTGGTCGGTGCCGTCTGGGCATGGCAGGTGAAAGGCTCACCGTCTCCTGATCCGCGCGTGCAGGCAATGTCGCTCGCCGATCCAAAGATCCTCGTCGCGCTGGTGTCGTGGGGAATTTATTCATTCGCGCTGTTTGCGCGCAGAGCGGCTGGCTGGACCGGCCGGCGTGCCGCGTACCTGTCGGGCATCGCCTTCGCCGTGGTGCTCCTCAACTTTGTCCTCGTCGGATACTTTTTGACCGCGAGCCACAATTTCTAACCTCATCGCCTGATGCGTCTTTTTGCCATTGGATTGAGTCACCGCACCGCGCCGGTCGAACTCCGGGAGACGGTCGACTTCGCGCGCAAAGGCCTCGAGCACGCACTGGCCGAGCTCTCGGGCCGCGGTGCGGGACGCGAGCTGGTGGTGTTGGCGACGTGTAATCGCGCGGAAATCTATGCGGTCGGCGATAACGACGAGACGGCTGAACAGGTCGGCCGATTTTTCAGTGACTATCACGAAATTCCGCATGACCGGGTGCGCGACCATCTCTACATCCACCGCGGACCCGATGCCGCCCGGCATCTCTTCCGGGTCGCTGCGGGGCTCGACTCACTGGTCGTCGGCGAACCGCAGATCCTGGGCCAGGTCAAGGCCGCCTACGCCGCGGCCAGCGACGGCCAGTTCACGGCCGCTCTGACCAACCGGCTGTTTCACTCAGCGTTCACCGTCGGCAAACGCGTGCGCGCCGAGACGGGGCTCGGCGAAGGGGCAGTCTCGGTGAGTTATGCCGCCATCGCGCTCGCCAAAAAGATTTTCGGCGACCTGAAGGGTCGAGCGGTCCTGATTCTCGGGGCCGGCGAAATGGCGAAGCTGACCGGCATCCATCTGCAGTCACAGCACGTCAAGCGGATCACCATTGCGAGCCGGACGTTGACGACGGCGCAGGCGCTTGCGGCGAGGCTCGAGGGCGTCGCCGTCCCGTGGGAGCACATCGATCACGCGCTCTCATCGGCCGATATCGTCGTCACCGCGACGGGCGCATCTGAGCCGGTGCTCACACGCGCGCGGGTCGACGAGGCGACGGGCCATCGCCGTAACCGTCCGTTGTTCGTGATCGACATTGCCGTGCCGCGCGATGTCGATCCCGAGGTCGGTCAGCTCGATCAGGTGTTCCTGTACAACATCGACGATCTTCGATCGATCGTGCAGGAGAACCTGGCGCGTCGAGGTGCCGAGCTGGCGCGGGCTGAAGCCATCGTCGACGAAGAGGTCGCGAAATACACCGCGTGGATGCAATCGCGCGAGATTGTGCCGACGGTTGTCGCGCTCCGGCAACGGTTCGAGGCGATTCGACGCGCCGAACTCCAGCGGTTGGAGCCGAAGCTTTCCGGACTGCCGCCTGAGGCGAGGGCACGGGTCGACGAAGTGACACGCCTCATCGTCGAGAAACTGCTTCTGACTCCGACCGAGCAGCTGAAGGCGGTCAGCGACGAGGCCATGATCGTCGCGTATGCGGACGCGCTGAACCGGCTCTTCAGCCTCGCGCAGGACAAAGATCGGGATGCGGTCGCCCCGGAAGAAGAATCGGAGGTGTCCTCGTGAAGCCGCGACGGATCGGCACTCGCGGCAGCGCGCTCGCGTTATGGCAGGCCAACGCGGTGGCCTCACGGTTGCGCGAACGCGGCACAGAAACCGACATCGTCGTGATTAAAACGGGCGGCGATCGTCTGCAGGAAGTGCCGCTGTCCGAAGCAGGGGGCAAGCGGCTTTTCGTCAAGGAACTCGAAGACGCCCTCCTCTCGGGCGACATCGATCTTGCCGTCCACAGTGCGAAGGACATGTCGGCCGTGCTGCCGGATGGATTGACCATCGCGGCCGTTCTTCCACGCGAGGATCCACGCGACGCGCTGGTGCTGAGTCGAGATACCAGCGTGGTCGATTTCGGAGCGGCTCTGGCCCACATCGGGGAGATGCCGTCGATTGCAACCGGCAGCATCCGTCGGATCGCGCAGCTAAGCGCAATTCTTCCGCAGGCCCGATTCATGCCGATTCGCGGCAATGTTGATACGCGTCTGAGAAAGCTCGACGCCGGAGAGTACGAGGCCCTGGTCCTCGCCGCCGCCGGCCTCAGACGCCTCGGCTTCGACACACGAATCTCAGCCGCAATCCCGGCGGACGTGTGTATCCCGGCGCCCGGACAGGGTATTGTGGCGATAGAGATCCGAGCCGACGACGTCGAGACCAGAGATACGGTGGCATCAATCGGAGATGCCGAAACCGCGACGTCGCTCGCCGCCGAGCGCGCCGTCGTCACCGCACTTGGCGGCGGGTGTCAACTGCCGCTGGGCGCCATTGCCGTGCACGACCGTGGTAGCCTCTCAGTTCATGCGGTCGTCGCATGGCCAGATGGCCATGATGTCATCCGCAGAACGATCAGCGGATCAACGGGACAGGCCGCCGCTCTCGGCCGCCAGCTTGCTGACGAGCTCGCGACGGCAGGGGCAACGGACATCCTGTCGGCGGTCAGGAATGGCGTGATGCCATGAAACAGCCGTGCGTCTATCTTGTGGGCGCGGGCCCGGGCGACCCGACACTCATCAGCGTTCGCGGTCAACGCTACCTCGAAGCTGCCGACGTCGTCATTTACGATCACCGCGTTCATGCGCGCCTGTTGCGCGGCGCGCGGCCCGATGCCGAACGCATCGATGTCGGTCCGGCGGCGCCAAAGCCACTCGAGCAGGATGCGATCTGTTTCCTTCTTGCGGAAAAAGCGCGCGATGGAAAGACTGTCGTGCGGTTGAAGTGGGGCGATCCGTTCGTCTTCGATAGTGGCGGAAAGGAAGCGCTGTTTCTTCACGAGCACGGCGTGCCGTTTGAAGTGGTTCCGGGTATTCCCGTCTCTATCGGCGGCACGGCTTACGCGGGGATACCGGTCACTTACCCTGAAGCCGGCGACGTCCTTACGATCGTTCGCGGTTACGAAAACGAGTCCAATATCACGTCGAACGGGGAGTGGCGAGGACTCGCGGCCATTGCTGGTTCGATCGTATGCTATGCCGGCAAGCGGCAGGTCCAGGCGATGAGCGAGGCGCTGATTGCGCATGGGCGCGCGGCGGACGAATCAGCGGCGCTCATTTACGATGCCACGCTTCCCTCTCAGCGGACCGTCGAGGGGACGCTCGAGACCATTGCCGCCGCCGCGGATGCCGACCGACCTGGCCTGATGGTTGTCGGCGCAGTCGCGGGATTACGTTCTCATCTTCGCTGGTTCGATAATCGCCCGCTCTCAGGACGACGGATCGTCGTAACCCGTTCGCGCGAACAGGCGACCGAGCTGATCGACATGCTTGAAGAGCGCGGCGCCGAAGCAATTCCCGCCCATGCGATTCGGATCACGGCGCCCGAGGATTCAGGTCCGCTCGAGAACGCCTGTCGAAACGCCGGGTCGTTCGACTGGATCATCTTCGCCAGCGCCAACGCCGTCGACTATTTCATGCGCGGTCTCTTAGCCAGCGGCGACGTGCGCGATCTCCACGGAGTGAAGCTCTGCACGGTCGGACCATCGACCGCCTCACGGCTCCAGCGATACGGCATTCGCGTCGATCTCACACCGGCCGAATTCCGCGCCGAGTCGCTGCTGGATGCACTGAAAGCGTCGGGCAGTCTCAAAGGGCAACGCGTCCTGCTTCCGCGTGCGAACATTGCGCGCGACCGGCTGGCCGAGGAACTCCGTGAGGCGGGGGCCGAGGTCGTCGACGTCGTGGCCTACCGCACCGTACCCGGAGGGGCCGAACGCGACGGCGAGTACGATGTTTACCGCATGCTTCTCGATCGTCAGATCGATGCCGTGACATTTGCGAGCGCATCCGCCGTCCGCAATTTCGTCGGCATGATTGGAGAAGATCAGGCCGCCGATTTGCTGAAGGCCACGGTCGTGGCCTCGATCGGGCCGGTGACCGCCGAGGCGGCACAACAGCTCGGGCTTCACACGACGGTCATGCCGTCGCGGTATACGATTCCGGATCTCGTCGACGCACTGGTCGAACATTTCAGCCTACCCGTTCGGACGTCATGACTACCAAGACGAATCACACCGAGACTTCACGTTCGCACGTCAGCGGCACGCAGACGGCAACCGACATCCTGCGGCGGCGGCCGAGGCGGCTGCGCCGCACGGCGGCGATGCGCTCACTGGTCCGCGAAACGCGGCTGTCGCCCGACAACTTCATCTATCCGCTCTTCGTCTGCCCGGGTGAAGGCCAGCGGCGCGAAGTCGGCTCCATGCCGGGCGTCTTCCAGCTTTCGGTCGACGAGGCGGTCAAAGAAGCGACCGCCGCGAAGAATGATGGCGTGCCTGGCGTGCTGCTGTTTGGTCTACCCGATCAAAAGGATGTCGTCGGATCGACCGCCTACGATCCGGAAGGACCGGTGCAGTCCGCGGTCCGCGCGATCAAGCAGGAGAATCCCGCACTGCTGGTGATCACCGACGTTTGTCTTTGTGAATACACATCACACGGACACTGCGGCATCATCGTCGACGACGAAATTGCCAATGATGTGACGGTCGAACAGCTCACGCGCACGGCCTTGTCGCACGCCGTCGCAGGTGCCGATGTCGTTGCGCCGTCCGACATGATGGACGGCCGCGTCGGCCGCATTCGCGTGGCGCTCGACGATGCGGGGTTTACCCAGACGGCGATCATGTCCTACGCAGCGAAGTACTGTTCGGCGTTCTACGGGCCGTTTCGCGAAGCTGCCGACTCGGCGCCGGCATTCGGCGATCGACGATCGCACCAGATGGATCCGGCCAACGTCGACGAAGCCGTCCGCGAGGTCGCGCTCGACATCGACGAAGGCGCCGACATCGTCATGGTCAAGCCGGCCTTGTCCTATCTCGACGTGATCGCACGGGTGAAGGCCGAGTTCGGTTACCCGACGGCGGCATATCAGGTGAGCGGCGAATACGCGATGCTGAAGGCGGCGGCGCGCAACGGCTGGATCGATGAGCCGCGAGCGATGATGGAGACGTTGACCTCCATTCGCCGCGCAGGTGCCGACATCATCATCACGTATTACGCGCGTGAAGCAGCTCGGGCGCTCGGATAAAGGTGCGGATGAATCTTCATACGTATTCTCATGGAGGTACACATGCGAAAGATTGCAGCGCTGCTCTTCGTTCTCGTCGCCATGCTGACGATCAGCGCATTCGCGGCGGCCAAGACCTACCAGTTCACCGGCGTCGTCAAGACGGTCGAGGGTGATACCTTCACCGTCCAGAAGAGTGCAACCGAGACGTGGGAGTTCAGCAAGGATGGCTCGACGAAGGGAACTGTGAAGGTTGGAGACAAAGTCACGGTCAAGTATCGAATGATCGCCACCGACATCGAGCCCAGCGCGGCGGCAAAGAAGTAGCCCGTGCACTACCTCCTCATCTATGACGCCGTTCCGGATTACGTGGAGCGGCGGACAGCGTTCCGGAACGAGCATCTCTCATTGGCGTGGGAAGCGCATGCGCGTGGAGAGCTCGTCCTCGGCGGCGCACTCGACGATCCGGTGGACGGTGCGGTCCTGCTCTTTCAGGGGGACTCGCCGGCGGCGGCTGAAGCATTCGCGGGACGGGATCCGTACGTCCGCAACGGCCTGGTCTCCCGATGGCGCGTGCGCGCCTGGAAGACAGTGGTTGGCGACGCCGCCGCGGCGCCGGTGAGACCCTAGGACGGGGGTCAGACGGGGGTCAGACGGGGGTCAGACCGGGGTCAGACCGGGGTCAGACCGGGGTCAGACCCCACGGGTATCACCGCCCAGGAACCTCATTCACTCGGACTCGCTACCCGACGTGGGACTTCTGTAGATGGCGATGACGAAGGCCCTCCCCGGACGCACAAGCGTCGTGACGCTCAGCATTCTCGGCGGCAGTGCGCTGGTCGCACTGCTGGCGGGGGTCGAGGTGCAGACCGTAACGCGCGTGACGCTTGCCGCCGCGGCCGTGCTCGTCCCCGTCGCGTTTGTGGACTACCTCGCGTCCGTTCGCGGATGGCGCCAGGCGGCGCCGGTCATGAAACGCCACCTGCCTGCGGCGTTCGCCATTGGCGTCAAGGCGAACGTGGCGCTCGCGATCGAATCACAGGGGGACCGGACGTGGCGCTGCGCGCTCTACGATCACGCAGACTCGACGCTCGTCACTGACGGCATGCCGGTGACGCTCGAGATCCAGGGCGGGAAGAGCGTTGAAACGATCTATACCGCCACGCCGACCAGTCGCGGCGACGTCGTCTTCGCGCCGGCCGATGTTCGGGTCCGCTCGCGGTGGGGATTCTGGGATCTTC
>Ga0207701_10000089_pt1 | contig 80296 bp, 81 predicted proteins | sample KBSSwiSSwithPhiX_FD_184294 | JGI IMG/M metagenome (GOLD analysis project Ga0207701, IMG submission 184294) | Switchgrass rhizosphere bulk soil microbial communities from Kellogg Biological Station, Michigan, USA, with PhiX - S5 (SPAdes) (version 2) | ecosystem: Environmental > Terrestrial >...
ACCGCCAAGCAGGATGATGCCGCCGACCAGCGTGTAACTGGCCCCGGCGGCCGCGCCGGCGTTGCTGGCATTGTCCTGCAGGGACTTCGCGGAACGTGAGAACGAGAAACTGCGGTTCTTCTTGGCCATTCGCCGCACTCGCCCGTGGCCGTTGCACAGAACGGGCCGTTCGTGCATCAACCGCCCTTCAGTATAGCCCACCTTGTGAAAACCTTCACGCAATCTGAAAAGTGCAATCCGTACAACAACTTCAGACCCGCAACGTTGCTTGATCTCGTCTGTCCGCGGGTCCTACAATTCCGAGCAGGGTCATTGTCGCCGGACGATCGGCTTTTGAAGTCTTTTCTAATGATGCTGTCTTCACGTCACCGCCGTCCCGCGCGTCCACCGACGCTGGCGATCGCGACAGTGGCCTGCCTGCTCGTCACGGTCTCGTTCAGCGCGCAGGGGCCACGCGAGCGGACGATGTTTGTGAGCGCAGTTGATGAGAAAGGCGAGCCGGTCGAGGGGCTCGGCCCCAATGACTTCATCGTTCGCGAGGACGGCGCTGCACGCGAGGTACTGCGCGTCTCTCGAGCGACCGAGCCGATCGACATCGCGATACTCGTTGACGACAGCGCGGCCTCCGAACAACTGATCCCTCGGGTACGGGAAGCGCTTCGCCCGTTCGTTGCGAGGATGTCCGACGGTAATCAGATCGCGCTCATCGGCCTGGCCGATCGTCCGACCATCCTGGCCAACTACACGTCAAACGCGACGCTGCTCGAAAAGGGGATTGGGCTGCTGTGGCCGCGGACGCGTGCCGGTTCGACGCTGCTCGACGGCGTCTTCGAAGTCTCGAGAGGGTTGCAACGGCGTGAGACGCCGCGCGCCGTGATCATTCCGGTCATCACCGATGGGGGCGATTTCGCCAACCGCCAGTATGACCAGGTGATCGAGGAAGTAAAGCGCGCCAGCGTGGCCATTCACGCGGTCACGGTCGGCAACTTCAATTCAACTGATGATGAAGAGCTTCGCAACCGCGGACGGCTGCTCGCCGAAGGCACGCGTATCAGCGGCGGTCAGCGGGTAAACCTACTGACGCCGATGGCGGTACAGCAGACGTTCGGTCGGCTCGCGCGGGAACTGCTGTCGCAATACAAGGTCGTCTACGGTCATCCCGAGTCACTGATTCCGCCCACCAGATTCGACGTAAGCGCGCGGCGGCCGGGCATCACGATGCGCGGTGCGCCCGAGCGCGGGACTGGACCATCCAAGTGAAAAGAATTGTCTTTCTTGCGGCCGCACTGGTTGCGGCGGTTTCCACGAGCCCCTCGGCGCAAGGGACCTTCCGCGCCGGCGTCGATGTCGTCTCACTGAACGTCACGGCGGTGGACACATCGAACCATTACGTCACCGACCTCGAGGAAAAGGACTTCACGGTCTTCGAGGATGGCGTCAAGCAGGACCTTTCGTTCTTCAACCGGAAGCAGCAGCCGATCGCGATGTCATTGCTGCTCGACAGCAGCGCCAGCATGGAAGACAAGCTGCCGACGCTCCAGATGGCGGCCGTGAACTTCGTCAAGCGTCTGAAGACGAACGATCTTGCGCAAGTCATCGATTTCGATAGCCGCGTCGAAATCCGCCAGACCTTTACGTCGAACCAGAACGAGCTGCAGTCCGCCATCCAGCAGACCACGGCGGGCGGGTCCACGTCGCTGTACAACGCCATCTACATCTCGCTCAAGGAGCTCGCCAAGATCAAAGCGGGTGGTGAAGAAGATGTCCGGCGGCAGGCGCTGGTCCTGTTCTCCGACGGAGAAGACACGTCGAGCCTGATCTCCTTTGACGAGGTCCTCGAGCTCGCCAAACGAAGCGAGACAGCCATCTTCACGATTGCTCTTCGCGGCGCCGACACGCAGAGCAAGGGTTTCCACGAAGCGGAATTCGTCATGCGCCAGCTCGCTCAGGAGACCGGCGGACGCTCGTTCTTCCCGTCGAAAATCGATGACTTGAACGGCGTGTATGCCGAGATCGCCGACGAGCTGGCCAGCCAGTACACGCTGGGGTATTCGTCGAAGAACGGCAAGCGCGACGGCGCGTATCGCCGCATCGTCGTGCAGGTGAACCGGCAGAACGTCATGCCGCGGACCAAGCGGGGCTACTATGCCCCGACATCGCGTTGAACACGCTCCCGCTGCTCCTGTACGCGGCCGCCGGGGTCGCGTACGCGATTCATTTCGCGCGGCGGGACTCGGCAGTCGGACGCGCAGCCACAACCCTTCTGCTGTTCGGGGCGCTCGTCCACACCTTCGTCATCGGCATGCAGACGATGGAGGTTCGCCATTTGCCGTTCGCGAACTTCTCGCGGGCGGTGTCGTCCTTCGTCTGGCTGCTCACCCTGTCGTATCTGTATCTCGAACTGACCACTGACGAGCGCTCGATGGGCGTCTTCATCCTCCCGGTCATCATCGGGCTGCAGCTGATTCCGGTGCTGCATCCGGGCGTCGAGCGGGCGGACCCTGTGCTCGACAGTCCGTGGTTCTGGGTGCACGTGTCGTCGCTCCTGTTCGCGTATGCGAGTTTCGCGCTGGCGGGTGTCCTCGGTGTGACCTACATGCTCCAGTTCAAGGAGATCAAGAAAAAGCATCTGGGCTACTTCTACACGCGCCTGCCCTCGTTGCAGATCCTCGACATCATGAACTCGCGCGCGGTGACGGTCGGTTTGGTGTTCCTGACCTTCGGCGTCATCGTTGGCGTGGTGTGGACGGCCCAGGCGCGCACGATCGCGCCGGACGATCCAAACCTGCGCGCGATGTCGATCTACGATCCCAAGATTTTTGTGGCGCTGCTGACGTGGGGCGTGTACTCATTCGCGGTCTTCGCGAGGAGGACTCTCGGCTGGACCGGGAGACGCGCCGCGTGGTTGTCATCGCTCGGCTTCGCGTTCGCGATGGTGAATTTCCTCGCCATCAACTACTTCGTGACGACGAGCCACACGTTCTACTGATGCACCTCTTTCTGCTGGGCGTAAGCCACCGCACGGCGCCCGTCGATCTGCGCGAGCGACTCGATTTCTCCAGTCGCGATCTCACCGCCGCGGCCGGCGCCATTGCGGCAAAGCCATCGATGAGCGAAGCGGTGGTCCTGTCGACGTGCAACCGTTCCGAGCTGTACGTCGCGACGACCGATCCCGCGTGTGCGCGTGAAGAGCTGGTCTCGTTCATCAGCGAGTACCACCACGTGTCGGCCCCGACCTTTCAGCCGCATCTGTTCGCGCTCGAGAACAGCGCGGCGGTCGCGCACCTGTTCCGCGTCGCCGCGGGACTCGATTCTCTCGTCGTCGGCGAACCGCAGATACTCGGTCAGGTCAAGGACGCGTATCAGACGTCCGCGTCCAACCGGTGCGTTGGCCCTGTCCTCAGCAACGTGTTCCGGTGGTCGTTCGGCGTCGGCAAACGGGTGCGGACGGAAACCGCCCTCGGCGAGGGCGCGGTGTCAGTCAGCTACGCCGCCGTTGCGCTCGCGCGAAAGATCTTTGGACGTCTCACTGGACGACGCGTGCTGGTCGTCGGGGCGGGGGAAATCAGCTCGTTGACGGCGCAGCATCTCCGCGCCCACGGGGTCGGCGAGATCGTCATCACCAGCCGGACGCATGCGCACGCCGAGGAACTCGCAACCGTTGTTGGCGGCCTCGCCGTTCCGTGGGACGCGATGACCAATGCCCTCGGCGCGGCGGACATCGTCATCACCGCCACCGGATCGCAGCGTCCGATCATTTCGCGCGCGCAGCTCGAGGCGGCGCAGGGACACCGGCGCGGTTCGGCGCTCTTCATCATCGACATCGCCGTCCCTCGCGACGTCGATCCCTCCGTGGGCGAGATCGAACAGGTGTTTCTCTATAACATCGACGACCTGCAGATCATCGTCGAGGAAAACCTGTCGCGGCGCGCGGCCGAAGTCGAGCGCGCCGAATCGATCGTCAACGACGAAGTCACCAAGTTCATGACGTGGCAGCGTTCGCGCAGCGCGGTGCCTACCGTGGTGGCGCTCCGGCAGCGGTTCGAGTTGATACGCCGCTCCGAGTTGCAACGACTCGAAGGCAAGCTCGGCCCGCTGACGCCGGAGACGCGCGCCCGCGTCGACGAGGTCACGCGTCTCATCGTGGAGAAACTGCTCCTCGAACCGACCGAACAGCTCAAGGCGCTGCCCGACGAAGAAACGCAGGCCGCCTATACCGAAGCCGTCAACAGACTGTTCCGCCTTCAGGACCAAGACGCGTCCGAGCCGTCCAAGCGCCCATGACGCTTCGCATTGGGACGCGCGGCAGCGAGCTCGCGTTGTTCCAGGCTGATGCGGTCGCCGCGCAGCTGCGCGCGAAGACCGGTCTGGCGTGCGAAACGGTCGTCATTCGCACCTCCGGCGACAAACTCGCGGATGCGTCGCTTGCGCAGATCGGCGGCAAGCGCCTTTTCGTCAAGGAAATCGAGGATGCGCTGCTCGACGGCGAGATCGATCTCGCCGTCCACAGCAGCAAGGACATGCCCGTGATTCTTCCCGAGGGACTGCGGATCGCCGGCGTGCTGCCGCGCGAGGATGCTCGCGATGCGGTGATCCTGCCGGCCGACGGCGGCCAGGGCATGTCGGTCGACGACCTGGTGTCGCGGCTCGGGAGCGCGCCGCGCATCGGCACGAGCAGCGTTCGACGTACCGCGCAGCTCGCGCGCTTGTTTCCCGGCGCGAGCTTCCTGCCCATTCGCGGAAACCTCGGCACGCGCCTCCGCAAGCTCGACGGAGGTGAGTATGACGCGCTCGTGCTCGCCTCGGCAGGTCTGATTCGGCTTCAGCAGCATGCGCGGATTTCCGCGTCGCTGCCGATTGCGGCGTGCGTGCCGGCGCCGGGCCAGGGCATCATCGCGGTGGAAGTCCGCGAGCAGGACGCTCATGTCGCGGCGGCTGTCGCAGCGATCGATGATGCTCGCGCGCGAGCGGCACTCGACGCGGAACGGGCGGTTGTCGTCACGCTTGGCGGCGGCTGTCAGATGCCGATCGGCGCTCATGCGGCTGTCGGCAGCAGCGCGCTACGGTTGACCGCGATCGTGCTGTCGCTCGACGGCAAAAGAACGATTCGCGCGGAATCGCGCGGTGCCGAGCACGAGGCGGCGCGTCTCGGCACAACGGTCGCCGAAGATCTGCTCTCGGGCGGCGCCGCCGAGATCCTCGCCGAAGTGCAACAGGCGCACGCGGCGGTCGAAGGCATCCAGCCGTGAAGCGTCCTGCCGTGTATCTGATCGGTGCCGGCCCCGGCGATCCCGGTCTGATCACGGTTCGAGGCCTTCATCATCTTCGCAGCGCCGACGTCGTCGTCTATGACCACCTTGTTCCCGCGCGTCTGTTGAAATACGCGCGCCAGGGCGCCGAGCTCATCGACGTCGGCACCGCGGCCCCGCAGTCTTCGACGGCGCAGGATGCCATCAGCTATCTGCTGCTCGAGAAAGCGCGCGAAGGGAAAGTGGTGGCCAGGTTGAAGTGGGGCGATCCGTTCGTGTTCGATCGGGGCGGCGAAGAGGCGCTGTTCCTTCACGAGCACGGCATCCCCTTCGAGGTCGTGCCGGGCCTGGCGGCGGGGCTCGCCGTACCCGCCTATGCCGGCGTCCCTGTCACGTATCCCGGAGGCGGCGACACCATTACGCTGGTCCGCGGCTACGAGGACGAGAGCCGCACGCCACCCGATATCGATTGGGCCAGTCTCGCGCGTCTGGAAGGAACCATCGTCTGCTATGCAGGACCGCAGCAGCTGCTGCGGCTGCTGGAATCACTTGCCGCCAATGGGTGGCCGGCCGATTCTCAGGCGGCGATCATTTACCGCGGCACACTTCCCGGCCAGGAGACGATTCCGGGCACCGTCGCGGAGCTGCTGGGCGCGATGCGAGAACATCCGCGGCGGAAAGAGGCGGCGATTCTCGTCGCGGGGCGCGTCGCCGGACTACGCGAGCACCTGCGGTGGTTCGACTCGCGCCCGCTCTTCGGGAAACGCGTGCTGGTCACGCGGCCGAGAGAGCAGGCGGCGGAGCTCGTGGATCTCCTGACGGCGTACGGCGCGGAATCGGTCGAAGCGCCGATGATTCGGATGGCGCCGCCGGAGGATCCCGATCCACTCCTGCGCGCGGCCGCCAGTCCCGAGCAGTTCGACTGGATTGTCTTCACGAGCGCGAATGCCGTCGACGCGTTCATGACGGCGCTGCTCGACGGCGAGCGCGACGTGCGCGCGCTGAAAGGACCGCGCCTCTGCACGTCAGGCACCGCGACAGCCGAGAAACTCGCCGCCTACGGCATCAAGGTGGACTTGATCCCGCGCGAGTTCCGCGGTGACGCGGTCGCCGCGGCGCTGATGGCGCAGGGGCCGATGACCGGCATGCGGGTGCTGCTGCCGCGCTCCGACATCGGGCGCGAAGTCATTGCCGAACAGCTCCGCGAGGCAGGAGCTGTCGTCACCGAAGTCATCGCGTATCGCACCATCCTCGAGGACGCACAGCGCGAAACTGATCCCGATGTGTACGGCATGCTGCTCGAAGGAAAGATTGACGTCGCAACGTTCACGAGCCCGTCGGCGATCCGCAACTTCGCCAAGATTCACGGCGCCGATCAGGTGTCGGATCTGTTGAGGCACACGGTGGTGGCCACCATCGGTCCGGTTACAGCCGACGCGGCACGGCAGCTGGGCGTGCCCGTGACCATCCAGCCCAGGACTTACACAATCCCCGCCCTGGTTGACGCAATCGCGGGCTACTACGCGGCTCAGGGCGCCAGCCTCAAGGCTCAGGGCGAGTAATTTTGGGCATTCTGAATCGGCCTCATTGTTGCTCTCCCCGGTAAGCTCGCTCGTCCGTTAATCGAGATCTCACGGTTGCGCGAGCTGGCACAAGGTTGCCCCCGACCGAGTCGCCTGGCTGAATGTAAGTTTGGACGCTCTGTACAGTGTGGGTACGGAAAGGGGCCTGCGCCATGGAATCACCGCTCGCCGATCAGTCACCTGATCCGCTTCTGGCATTTGCATCCGAGGGATCCGAGGCAGCCGTCACGCCGACGGTCGAACGGGAACCAGCTTTTCTGCGGACAGCCACACCGTACGACGGGCATCTGTCGATCACGTCGCTTGCCGTGCAAGCACCACGCACTCAGACGGTTCGTGGGTGGCGTGTGACGACGATCCTGGTTGTCGTCGGGGTGCTGGCAGGATTCGTCGGCGGTTATGCATTCGCCGATCGCATCATCGCCCCTGCGGTCGCCCCTGCGCACCGCATCACCGCACCCGCATCTGCGCCGGCGCCGCGAACGGCAGCGGTCGCACCGACGGTCGCTCCGGCAGCAACCAGCGACTCTGCACAGCCGAGTACAGCGCCCTTGACCCAACCGGCACGGGAGCCGGCCGTCGTCAAGGCGGCGCAGACTGCAGCTGCGAGCGCGACCGCAGAACCGCCCGCTCCCAGGCCGACGGCACGTACATCGGTGACATCGTCGTCAACCAAGCGGCCTTCAACCACCACACGTCCGCGTCCTGCGGTCACGCCGACCACTGACCGCGGTGGTGCGATTGAGATCATGTCCCGTCCCCGAGGCGCCAAAGTGCTGCTCGACGGAAGCGTTGTCGGTCTGGCTCCGATGTCGATCGCGAACGTTGACGAGGGGACGCACGACGTGCGCGTCGAGCTCGATGGATTCAGACCGTGGACGGGAACGGTGCGTGTGAAGGGCGGCAGCCGCGCGCGCGTGGCAGCGTCGCTCGAGCCGTAGGGGGCCGAACCGGACTCGGTTAGCTAGAAGCGGCCGGCAGAAGAACGCGTGCGAGCGGCGTCCCCTCGGCGACGGTCGCACCCTCGTGCGCGAGGATCGATTCGAGCATGCCGCTGACGGGCGAGGCGACCTCGACGTTCACCTTGTCGGTCGACACCTCCGCCACGATGTCTCCCACCTGCACCGAATCGCCCGGCTGCTTCAGCCACGCCGTCACGACGATCTCGCTCTGAGCCCCTTCGATCCTCGGGAGCGGAATGTCGTATCGGTTCATGAGGATCCACCCTCGAGCGTGCAGCGGACTGCCGCCAGGATCTGCGCGCTCGTCGGCAGCACACGAGCTCGCAGCGGGCCGCTCGGGATCGGAACAGGCGCTGCACCCACGCGTTTGATTGGCGCCACGAGTTCGACGCGTGGCATCGTCCCGGCCACTGTGGCTGCGACTTCGGCGCCAAAACTGCCGGTCACCCACGTCTCGTGCGCGATGACCAGGCGACGGGTTCGTCGCGCCGACTCGATCACTGTCGCCGAATCCCACGGTGCCAGCGAGCGGAGGTCGATGACCTCGACTTCGACACCTTCGCTTGAAAGCGTCGCCGCCGCCTGCAATGCGAGCGGCCGTGTCGACCCCCACACGACGAGTGTGACGTCGCGGCCCGCTCGTGCGAGGTTGGCGGATCCGATCGAAACCACGTAGTCGCCGGCCGGTACTTCGGCGCGACGCGCGTGCGACAGCGACATCGGCTCCACGAAGAGAACCGGGTTGTCGTCGCGAATGGCGGAGAGCATCAGTCCCTTGGCGTCCGATGGCGTCGCCGGTGCCACCAGCTTCAGGCCTGGCACATGGGCAAACCACGACACGTAGTCCTGCGGATGTCCGCCATACGGACCGTCGCCGACGCGCGTCCGGATCACGACTGGAACGCGTGCCGCTCCGCCTGTCATGTAGTGGAGGTTCGGCGCCTGGTTGATCAGCTGATTCATCGCGGCCGGCAGAAACTCACCGAAGCTCACTTCCACGATGGGGCGGGATCCAAAGAGCGCGGCGCCGAGCGCCGACCCCACCATCGCCGACTCCGAGATCGGCGCCTCCAGTACGCGCTCGGGTCCGAACTCTTCGTACAACCCCTTGGCGCCCTGCATCGATCCACCGAAGACTCCAATGTCCTGTCCGATGAGGAACACGCGTGGGTCGCGACGCATCTCGAACGCAATTGCCTCGACCACGGCTTCCATGTGTGTCAGACGACGGCTGCCCACCGACGCCTGCGCCGGAGCATCAATGCTCATGCGAATACATCATCGAGGCCGAGTTCGACGTCGCCGACGTCGGCCGCGGCCTTCGCGCGCTCAACTGCCGCTGCCACCTCGTCAGCCGCGCGCTCGTGGACCTGATCGATCTCGGCGTCGGTCGCGAGGCCGCGTTCGAGCAGCCGTAGGCGAAGAACGTCGATCGGATCCGGCCGTTCGACAACTCCGGCGCCATCCGCATCGGAGACGATGTGGCCGGCCCAGTGCCCGCGGCGCCGATAGGTGAGCGCGTCGATGAGCGTTGGCCCCTTTCCCCTTCTGGCGCGGTCGATCGCTTCCGCGACAACGGCTCTCACCGCTTCGACATCCTGGCCATCCACAGTCCGTGCTGGAATCCCGTAGCCCGCGGCCCGCGCGGCGACCGGCGCCGGCAAATAGCTGTCCGCACGTTGCGAGATCGCCCAGCCGTTGTTCTGACACACATAGACGATGGGGAGACGCCAGATCGCGGCCAGGTTGATGTTCTCGTGGAAATCGCCCCGGTTAGCGGTGCCGTCGCCGAAGCTGCACACGCAAACTTGATCCGATCGCTGTTGTTTGAACGCGAGTGCCGCGCCCGTGGCGGTGCCGATCGTGGTTCCCAAGTCTCCTGCCACCCACGGCACGATGTTGAGATGGAATGGTCCGTTGAACGCCACGGACCGCCCTTTGCTGTAGCCGGCAGACTTGCCGAGCACCTGGGCCACAAGACGCCACAGTTCGGCCCCTCGCATCAAATACACCACGAAGGGGTCCCGGTAATGTGGTGCAGCGGCGTCGTCTGGACGGAGATCGGCGAAGCTGCCGACATGGACGGCTTCCTCTCCTTCGAGGGGAAACCACCGCACGTTCAACGTGCACAGCGTAGTGCCCAGCGTACGGGCCACAACCATCCAGCGAAACAGTTCACGCGCGTCGGTCATCGCCGCGAAGATGTGCGCCTGTTGATAGAACCCATCACTGCACAGCCGGTGGACGCCAGTTGAGAAGCAGGGTAATCGGAGCAGCAGCCTCTTCAACGATCGTGTTCATCAAGAAGCGCTGCCCGTCACGCGACACCTCATACTGGTGCCTGTTGTTGATTTGAACGGCTGCGCCGACATTGGTGACAAACAGCGGTACCGGCGCGCTGGCTGCAACGGTACCGTCTGCCGAAAACTCGATCGACACCGCCATCATTCGGCCATCGAGCGCGATATAAAACAGCTCTTTGCCATCGCGGCGCCACCTCGGTTGCCCCCCGCCGTTGCTCGAAATCGATTGCCGGCGTCCCGGACCCGGAAACGGCTGCACATACACCTCCGGCCTGCCGGACTCGTTCGACACAAACGCCAACCATTTCCCATCCGGTGAAAACTGCCCGTCACGTTCATCCGAATCCGTTTGTGCTATCGGCATCGGTTTCCGATCGCCTACCGCGAGCGCGAACAAGTCGTTGCCGGTCTTTGGCGACACGGTCCGGTACAGGATCACGCGGCCGTCCGGCGACCAGTCAGTAGCAGACTTGATCTCTGCAGTTGCAAGGAGCATCTCCTCGCGGCCGGCGCGCGTGAACGGCTTGATGAACAAATCATTCACTGCTCCGGCATTGGCGCTGAAGACGAGCCGGCTGCCGTCTGGCGACCATATCGGAAAGCTGCCGCCGCTCGGAGCCGTTCCCGATGTGAACTGCGTGAACGTACCTTGACGAACATCGAGCAGCCAGATGGCGTTCGATCCGTCGAACTCGCGTCGAACTGCAACGTACCGTTCGTCTCGGGACAACGACGGATCGATAATGAAGCCGCTCTCACCGACAGTCTGCACCTGTTTTCCGGAACGGTCGACCCAGGCAAGTTGTCGTCTTCCTGCCGCTGCCCCGGTTCGATACGCAAGCAGACCGGTCATGGACACCGATAGTGCTGTCATATTCGGTCCGCCTGCGACCTGTTGCGCGATGGGAATCGGGTCGCCAACTACTTCAAGGCGACCGATATCGAACCTCTGCGCGAACAACGCGCGTTGACGCGAATATACGAGATGGCCGGACGGAACCAACACCGCGCCGGAATCAGCGTTCGCCAGCACGCGCGTGCCTTCGGTACGACCGAGATCCCCGACCATGACACTGCCGGCGGGCGTCCCCCCGAGTACGTAGTAGAGAAAATGATGACCGTCGGGCAGGAAAAACGGGGAACGATGATTGAGGACCTGCGATCCGGCCTCGATGCGGGTAACCGCGATAGGTTGACCACCCGTTGATGGAATGCGAAAGATCGGTCCACCAGTATTCGGAGTGAACAAGATCGTCCCGTCGTCATTCCAAGTACCGCCACGGCCTTCCGGCGCGTTCGTCAGCTCCCGAACCAGTCCTCCTTCGAGGTCGATTCGTTTGAGTTTGGTGTCCGCAAAGAACGCAACGGAGCGACCGTCGCGCGACCAGAACGGGAATGAAGCGCCTTCAGTTCGGTCCAGCGGTCGGGCCGTTGCCGCGTCGAGCGGCCGCAACCACAGGCGCGATCGCCCATTCGCGGTCCCGACGAACACGACGTTACGGCCATCGGGAGAAAGCGCCAACGAGATGGGATCCGAGGTCGGAGGCGTCGTAATTTCGACACGCATCGGCATCGCCGCCGCCGACGGTTGACGCGTCCACACAAGTGCGGCGCCGGCGGCGAGCGCGACGGCGGCGATCGCCAACATCCACCAAAGGCGCTCCCGATGATTGACGGGGGGATTCACTCGGTTTGGCGCCGCGATCTCCGCCAACTGGTCGTCGACCTCCAGGCGGGCGTCGCCAATGTCGAACAGACGCCGCTTGCGATCCTTTTCGGTACATCGGCGTAACAACCGCCGCAGCGCCGCAGGGATGTGTTCGGGCAGCGCCGTCCAGTCCGGCTGCGATTTGAGAATGTTCGCGAGCGTGTCGGCGACATCGTCGCCCTCGAACGCCCGCCTGCCAGTGAGCATTTCGAAAAGCACACAGCCGAACGCCCAAATGTCGCTGCGCTTGTCTGCAGGTTTTCCCTTCGCCTGCTCCGGCGACATATACGCCGCCGTCCCGAGCAGCACACCGACACCCGTCATCAACGCTGGTGAAGTAATCGTCGGAGATAGCGACAGCGCATCCTTACCCGCCTCACCTGCCCGTCCCGCCTCAGCGAGCTTCGCGAGCCCGAAGTCGAGCACCTTCACCGTCCCATCCGACCGAACCTTGATATTCGCGGGCTTCAGATCGCGATGGATAATTCCCTGCTCGTGTGCCGCTTCGAGCGCCTCTGCAATCTGCTTCGCGATCGGCAGCGCTTCGTCGACGGGTATCTGCTTGCGCGCGACACGCTCCGCCAGCGTCTCGCCCTCCACCAGCTCCATCACCAGCGCGCGGACACCATCGCCCTCTTCGAGACCGTAAATCGTCGCGATGTTCGGATGATTCAGCGCAGCGAGGACTTCCGCCTCACGCTGGAAGCGCGCGAGCCGATCGGGATCGGTTGCGAAGGTGACAGGCAGGATCTTCAGCGCGACGTCACGCTTCAGCCGCGTGTCGCGCGCGCGGTAGACCTCGCCCATTCCGCCGGCCCCGATGGCGGAAACGATCTCGTACGGTCCCACGCGAGTATCGACACCGAGGGTCATCAGTTGTCCAAAACGCGCGGATTGTAACGGATCGAACAAGTCGGACGGAAACCGTTAGACTACGCCAGTCACGAGATGCGCGGACGCCTGCGTCCTCTGATCCTCATCGCGATCGTCACGTCAGGCTGTGGCGCGACACCAACGTCGCCGACCGGAACACCCACCAGCGCCGGTCGAGTCGCCACGATCCGTGGTCGTGTTCAGGATTCGGTGTCGCGTCCAATCGTCGATGCGAGAGTCACAATCGTCGATGGGCCTGGGGCCGGACTCTCGACCACGACCAGCGATGACGGCCGGTTTGCGTTCGCTGCGTTTATGACACCGGCGGAACTGACGGCGCTGCGCGTCGAAAAAGGCGGGTACACGCCTTCGAACCCGCGCTGGCGTGCGCCGGACGACATCACGGTTCTGCTCCGGGCCGTGACACCTCTCGATATCGAGGGGCAATACACGATTACGTTCACCGCCGCGGCAGAATGCACTCAACTGCCGTCCGCACTACGGTCGCGAACCTTCACGGCAGCGGTTTCGCCGGTACGGCCGGACCGTCTGAATTTCACGAGCACGCTGACCGGCGCGAATTTTCAATCCGGCTACAACACGTTCTCGGCCGTTGTCGCCAGCGATGCGGCCCGGTTCCTGATCTATAGCTGGGACGCCTTCAACTGGTGGGGAGACGACGAGCCGATCATCGAGCGCCCTGCGACCGGAGGATACGTGGCGTGGATGGGGACGGCGACGACGCCAGTGTTGAACTCAACGTCGTCGATTACTGCGGCTTTCAATGGTTCCGTATCGTACTGCGCTGCCCCGAGCGAACCGACGATGACGAACTATCCGCCGACGTGTTCAGCCATGGTCGAATGCAAGTCCGACCACCACCAGCTCACCCTTACCCGTCGGTAAGTCCACCGCGTCGAACGATCCGAACGATCTATTCGCCGACTGCAAACACCATCAGGACATTGCTGCCCGTTGGCGTCTTCACCTCGGGATACAGCTGCGACAGGTGACGCTGGCCGACAGAGCCTCCGCCCGCGGACACAGCAACATATTGCCTGCCGTCGACGGCATAGCTGATTGGATAGCCTTCGACCGGTCCGTTCAGTGGAATCTCCCAGAGCACCTTTCCGTTCTCCGCATCAAAGGCCCGGAAGTAACGATTGAAGTCGCCCGCGAATACGAGACCGCCAGCGGTCGTGAGCACGGATCCGATCGGAACGCGCTGATCGTAGGTCCATAGCATCTCGCCCGTTGAGGCCCGAACGGCGGCAAGCCTTCCGACATTGCCGTTCGATCCCTGCATCGGCTGCATGCGATCCCAGTTGAAACCGGACGCGCTCTTCTCGAGTGGCAGGATTTCGAAGTTGCTGCACGCCAGACTCACCGCACTGTAAACGGCGTCCGCACGCGGGTTGAATGCCTTCGCTTGAAAGATCTTGCCTCCCCGCATCCCCGGGCACACAACCTGGAACGTGTTCGCCACCTTCGGAATGATTTCCTCGTTCATCGTGATCGCGCCGCTCTTCTCGTCGATCTGCTTGTAGACGTTCTGATACGGCACGACGAGACGATGCAGCAGGTGCTCGCCGGTCCGGCGATCGAAGGCCCAGAGCACGGAAGGCTTGCCCATCGTGTAGACCACCTGCCGGCGCGCGCCGCGGATCGTCACGTCGGCAAGGATCGGGTTGTCCGCGTGATCGAGGTCGAAGTTGTCGCGTGGGACGAGCTGCTTGTACCACGCGATGTCCCCGGTTTCCGCTTTGAGCGCGAGGATCGATTGCGTGTAGAGATTCGAACTGCCTGGCGTCCCTTTCGCGAGCTCCGTGTACGGAAACGCGCTTCCCGTCGTCCAGTACACCAGCTTGAGATCGGAGTCGTAGCTGCCGGTCATCCACATCGACGCCTTGATACGTCGTTCGTACGGCAGCCCCTTCCATGTCGCATTCACCGCGGGCGAGTCGTTGGGGCCGGCGACGGTCTCGCGCCTCCACAGCTCTTTGCCTGTCGCGGCGTCGTGTGCCGCGACGAAGCACCGCGCCGGTCCGTTGCCACCACACGTGAGGCTGGCAAAGACGCGCCCGTCCCCCGCGATCGGGCCCGCGGTATAGCTGATCCCCTGGCGCGAGTCGGCGACCGCAACATCCCAGGCGACCTTTCCCGTCCCGGCATCGAGCGCGACGAGGTGTGCGTCGCTGGTGCCGAGGAACACCTTGTCCTGATAAAGGGCAAGGTTCCGGCTGACACCGAGTCCGCCACCGCGGGCGTCCCTGGAGCGCTCGCGCCGGTACTCCCACAGCACCGTTCCATTCCCGGCATCCAGAGCCTGCACGATATCGCCGGGATGAGGCACGTACATGACGCCGTTGACGACCAGCGGTTCGGGCTCGAGCGATCCCGCCTCGAGCGTCGACGCCCACGCGAGGCGCAGACGCCGAACGTTGCTGCGATTGATTTGATCGAGCGGGCTGTAGCCCGTTCCGGCGCGATCGCGGCGCCATGCAGGCCAGTCCGCCGGCGCCGGGGCTCGCAGCGTCTCGTCGGTCACCGGCGTAAATCGCGGAGTCTGCGCCTGAACGATAAGGGATGCCGTGGCGACGACCGCTCCGATCCGCAGCGCCATGAATACTTGGTTCATACGGTCTCCGTCGCGGCAGATTCTGCCACGTGCCACACGCCACGGCTACAATGAGCCGATATCCGGAGTAACTGAAATGGTCACGCAGGTTTCGACCGCTCGCCTCCCCCTGACCCGACGTCCGCGACGTCTCCGCCGGACTGAGACCATTCGCCGGCTGGTCCGCGAGACGCGGCTGACGCCAGACTGCTTCATCCTGCCGCTGTTTGTGTGTGAAGGGCGCGGCGTGAAGCGCGAGGTCAGCTCGATGCCGGGTGTCTACCAGCTGTCGGTCGACGAAGCGGTGAAGGAGGCGGCTGCCGCGAAAGCCGACGGAGTTCCCGGTGTCCTGCTCTTCGGTCTCCCGGACAATAAGGATGCGACGGGCTCGAAGGCTGCAGATCCCGATGCACCGGTCCAGAGCGCCGTACGCGCGCTGAAGCGTGAAGTGTCCGAACTGATCGTCATCACCGACGTATGCCTGTGCGAATACACGTCACACGGGCATTGCGGCATTCTCGAAGGAGAAGAAATCCTCAACGACGTGACCGTCGCCCACGTTGCGGAGGCGGCGTTGTCGCATGCGGTCGCGGGCGTCGACTTCGTCGCGCCGTCGGACATGATGGACGGCCGCGTTGCCGCGATCCGCACGCTGCTCGACGAGCGCGGACTCGAACGCGTCGGCATCATGTCGTACGCGGCGAAGTACTGCTCGGCGTTCTACGGGCCGTTCCGCGACGCCGCGGACTCCGCGCCGCAGTTCGGCGATCGCCGAAGCCACCAGATGGATCCAGCCAATGTCGAGGAGGCGCTGCGCGAGGTCGAGACCGATCTCGACGAGGGCGCCGACATCATCATGGTGAAGCCGGCGATCCACTATCTGGACGTCATCTCACGCGTGAAGCGGGAGTTCAACCAGCCAACCGCCGCGTATCACGTCAGCGGCGAATACGCGATGTTGAAGCTGGCGGCCGCGCGCGGCTGGATTGACGAACGGCGCGGCATGCTCGAAACGCTGACCGCGATCAAACGCGCAGGCGCTGACATCATCATTACGTACTACGCAAGGGAAGCCGCGCGGATTCTGTAGCGGCTCATCGTTGAGAACGTTCGGGACGTCCGCGTCGTTCGGACGTTCGAGGTACGACGTGAACGATCCGAACGTCCGAACGATCCGAACGATTATGGTATCGGCACCCCCGCACCAACGCCGTACTGTTCCGACGAGCCGTCGGGCGCACCTGATGCACCGGTAAACGAACGGCCATCGGCCAGCGTCAGCACGTCCGCTGCCGCGCGCGTCAGCACCTTTCGGCCGCCGAAGCCCTTGAACGAAATCTTCGCCCCCTGTTTCAAATCCGCGGGCTTCCATCCGCGGCGGATGACGCTATTGGGACTTCCGAGCTCGAGATTCCAGGTCGTGACGACACCTTTGTCGTCGGTGCAGTCGACATAGACGCGCATGTGCGGGTTGGTCCATTCGACTCTCGAGATCACACCCGTTCCTTCGACCGGTTTCTCCTTGTCGTACTCCACCGCGAAGGAGTGATGCGCGAGCGCGGGCGGCGCCAGGTGGAAGAGAGCCAGGACGACCGCGAGCACGGCAATCATCGTTTTCATCGGAATCCTCCGTTACTTCGGCGCCGGCGGCTGCACTTCCAGCCCGTAGCCCTTGTCGCGATAGATATTGGGGATGTCGGCGGCAACGCCGTACTGATTGTTCTCGTTACAGATGAATTCCATCAGCTCGGAGCCCGGCGGCTGTGCGCGAGCGGTGAATTTCAGCTGGACGGGATGCGAGAGCGCGCCCGGATCGTCGAGCGTGAATTCGTTGGTCATGGTGCCGTAGTTGATTCGCGTCCACCGCTCGATGGTGTGAAGCTGGGTGGTGTGCGGCGTGCCGCGGCTGTCGAACCAGAATTTGTCGTTGTAGCCGACCGTGTCGATGACGAGCGTGTCGCCTTCCCAGCGCCCGATCGAATGGCCCCACCACGTCGGCAGCAGTTCGTCGGCGGGCGGATGCTTGCGCCCGTCCATGAAGATCTTGCGAACACCGCCCGCATCGCCGTTTTCGTGGATCACGTAGATGGTGGACATCCCATCCGCGGTGACCGATTGTACGAACCGCCACGGGTATGGATTGGTTCGCGGAATGCTCATCGGCGTGCAATACAGGTACGGCTCATCCTCCTCCTTGCGCGAGTCTCGGAGTTGCTTCGCCCACGGAAGCAGCGGCAGCTCCCCGGGTTTGAGCCCGCCGTCTTTTTCGATGTCGCTGTTGGAACCGCCGCCGACCCAGGGACCGGACAGATCCGGGTGCCCGTCCGGCATCCGCGGCACGGGCCGGTTTGCAACCTCGGGTTTGGCAAGCGGTGTGAACTCGCCTGAAAGCCTTGCAGGAAGGCGCTCCGACTCCGACTGCTGCGGCGCCGGCTGCTGCGCCATCAGTGTGACCGTCAACGCAACCACCGCGACCAACGGCATCGTTACGTGCTTCACGGTGACTCCTCCAGAAGCGTGTTCGACTTAAAGACGTTCGACTTAAGACTTACTATTCCACTTTTCCGCTTTTACACTGTTCCACCTGCGCCCGTGTGGCGCACTTATACACCAATGCCACGAACGACGAAATCCCAGCGACTTTTTGCCCGCGCAATCGATGTGCTTCCGGGCGGCGTGGACAGCCCGGTACGTGCATTCAAATCCGTCGGCGGCACGCCGCTGTTCATCAAGCGGGCGTCCGGTTCAACGATCGAAGACGTCGACGGCAACCGTTACGTCGACTACGTCATGTCGTGGGGGCCGCTGATTCACGGGCACGTCCCGAACGGACTCGTGAAAGCCATCAACGCCACGGCGAAGCGCGGGACCAGCTTCGGAGCACCAAGTCCGCTCGAAAACGAATTGGGACTCCTCGTGCGGAGGCTCGTGCCGTCGATGCAGCGTGTGCGGTTCGTCAGCTCGGGCACGGAGGCGACGATGAGCGCCGTGCGGGTGGCGCGAGCGTTTACCGGGCGCGACCGCATCATCAAGTTCGCAGGGTGCTATCACGGCCACGGCGACGCGTTCCTCGTGAAGGCGGGTTCCGGCGCGACCACGCTCGGCATTCCGACGAGCCCAGGGGTCCCTGCGGCGGTCGTCGCTGATACGCTGCTCGCGCGCTACAACGACCTCGAGTCGGTCTCAGCGCTGTGCACCGCCCACGACGGTTCGATTGCCGCGCTGATCGTCGAGCCGATCGCCGGCAACATGGGGTTGGTTCCACCGGCAAACGGTTTCCTCGAGGGGCTGCGCGAGCTGTGTAACCGTCACCGCATCGTGTTGATCTTCGACGAGGTGATTTCCGGGTTTCGTGCATCGGCCGGAGGTGCCCAGGCGTTGTACGGCGTCGCGCCGGATCTCACCTGTCTCGGCAAGATCATCGGCGGCGGCCTTCCGGTAGGCGCCTACGGCGGCCGCGCGGACATCATGGACCTCGTCGCGCCAGCCGGCGCGGTGTATCAGGCGGGCACGCTGTCGGGCAATCCGATTGCGATGACCGCAGGAATCTGGGCGCTCGAGCGGCTGTCGACGAAGCTGTACAAAGACCTCGCCAGGCGCGGGGCGATGCTTGCCGCGGGCCTCGCCGATGCGGCTCGCGCGGCCGCGGTGCCGCTGCAGGTCAACGCGCTCGGCTCGCTGCTGACGCCGTTTTTCATTTCGAGTCCGGTCCGCGATTACACGACGGCTCTGGGATCGAACACCGCCGCCTATGCAGCATTTTTTCGAGGCATGCTCAGCCGCGGGATCTATCTACCGCCATCACAATTCGAAGCGTGGTTCCTGTCCGCAGCGCACACCGATCGCGACATCAGGAAGACGATTGGCGCGGCCAAGAGTGCGATGTTGGACGTGCGAGAAGTGCGAACGGGGCAATAGGTGCACGGGTGCACCTTTCGCACCCATTGCACCTATCGCACCCTTCGCACTATTAACGGGCGGGTTGGATGCTGACAGGCGAATCCAGCCTGACGCGCAATACCGTTCCCTGTGGCAGGTCGATTTCCTTGCCTTCGGTCGCTGCGGTGATACCGCCGCCGCCAATGACCGCACCGAGCACCGCGCCCTTGACGCCGCCCAGGATGCCGCCAAGGATCGCGCCGGCGCCTGCGCCCGTTGCGATGCGGCCCGTTTCGCCCTTGATGCCTTCACCCTGGATCGCCTGCGTGACGGTGCCGCGAATCGGATACACCCGACCGTTGACGGTCACCTGATCGAAGCTGACGGTCATTTTCGCGGTGCGGTTCGTGCGCGTCGCCGGCTCGACAGAGGAGACAACGCCGCGCATCACCGCGCCTGCCGGAATCACGGTGCGCCCATTGATATTCAGGTCAACGAGCGTCGTTCCTTCAAATCGATCTTCGACCTGCGCGGTGCCGGAGTTGAGGTTGTTGGTCAACCGCACATCCATCTCTGTGCCTGAAGGAACCTCCACGCCCCCGGCGGTGGTCTGCGCGGAGCCGCGTGCACCCGCCGCAGGCGTCGGCGCCGCCGCTGCGCGATTGCCCCCCGACGCGGACGTCGTTGGAGTGCTCGTCGCGGCATTGCTCCCCGCAGAGTTCGTCGCCTGCGAGCGCAGGTCGTCAAGACGATCGCGGACGCTGGCGTATTCACTCCGCTGGAGTGATCCCTCTTTCCGCAGCTTTACTTTGAGATAGGTCACCTCGTCGCGGACATCGTCAAGCTGCGTCTGGAGCTGCGTGGCACGCGACGCATCACGGCTCCGCAACTGCTGCACTTCGGCAGCCGCCTGGGTGGCGCTGTCCTGCAGGCGCTGGATGTCGGCCTGCGAGACCTGCGAAAAGTTCTGCTGCTGAGCAACCGCGGGCGCTGAAAGCGCCGCGGAGACGATCGCCGCGAGGGCGATCCGCTGAATACGAGACATCGACTTTCCTCCGCTGTTTCTAATTTCTCCACGGCATCAACCGTTCGATCCAGCTGATGCGCGTGAGGTCGTTGTAGATAACCGTGACCATGAGGAGCAGGATGAGCACAAACCCGGCCAGCAACATTTTCTCTTTTACCGCCGCGCTGAAGTCGCGACGCGCGATGCCTTCGAGCGCCATGATCGCGATGTGTCCGCCATCGAGGACGGGAATCGGCATGAGGTTGAGCACACCCAGGTTCAGACTGATCGAGGCCAGCAACGTCAGCAGTGGAATCAGGCCCAGGGCCGCCGACTCGCCTGACAGCTGCGCGATGGCGACGGGACCCATCAGTTGCCGCGGTGAGGTGGTGCCGACGAACAGTCCGCCAAGGGTCTTGAATATCAGCCCGCCGAATTCAATGTTCCGCTCGACGCTCAACTTCACGGCTTCGAGCGGTCCAGGCTTGAACGTCTTCGTCCGCTGGCCGAAGAAGATGCCGATCATCCCGCGCTCGCCGCGCTTCTGAGGCGTGACGTTGATGTGCAGCTCCTGACCATTACGCCGGACCAGGATGTCGGTCTGCTTGCCTGCGTTGCGCGAGATCGCTTCCGTAAGCTCCGAGGGTTGGGTCATCGGTACGCCGTCGACCGCCACCATCAAGTCGCCGGGCTTCAGCCCCGCCTTCTCAGCGACGTCCCCTTTGACGAGCGACGCCACGACCGGGGTGGCATCGGGAACCACACCGATGTCGCCGACCTGGAACCGACCTTCGGCTACGCTGCGGAGATCCGCCGTGCGGGTCTCACCATCGCGCACATACGTCAGCGAAATATCCCGATTCGGCTTCGTGCCGATTTCCATATCCAGCTTGTCCCAGGTTGGCACCGGGATATCGCCGACCGCGACGATGCGATCGCCGCGCCGGATGCCGGCCATTGCGGCAGGCGAACCGACCTTGACCGAACCGATGACGGGCGGCTGGTCGTGATACGCCGGCACTTCGGCGCCCTGTGCGAGCACGACCGCCATGACAATGATCGCCAGGAGAATGTTCATCAAGGGACCCATGATGAGCACCTGGAACCGCTGCCACTTGGTTTTCGACAGGAACTCGTCCGGGGCGCCGCTGCGCGGGTCGTCCAGGCTTTCGCCGGCCATCTTGACGTAGCCGCCGAGCGGAATGGCACTGATAGCGTACTCGGTATCGCCCCGACGTGTTGTGAGCAGCTTGGGGCCGAATCCGAGCGAAAAGGTGAGCACGCGGACGCCGATCCGGCGCGCCGCGACGAAATGTCCGAGCTCGTGCACGAAAACCAGCACTCCGAGCACGAACAGAAACGCCAGGATTGTCGTCACGCGTTCAATTCTAGCGCCTGGGCTGTATGCCGGGCGCACTCCCGCGCCCATTTATCCACGCGTCGTACCATCTCTAGGGTCGCCACAGCCTGTACATCGTGCGCGTCCATCGTCTCCTTTATGACGCGCGGGATGGCTGTAAAGCCGAGTTTTCCGTCCAGAAAAGACTGCACCGCAATTTCATTGGCCGCATTCAGCACCACGGGCAGCGTGCCGCCGGTTCGCAACGCCCGATAGGCGAGATCGAGACAGGGGAAGCGGTCGCGTGCAGGCGCGTGAAAATCGAGACGACTTGATTTCGTCAAATCGAGGACAGGGAGTGAAACCGCCGGCCACCGCTCAGGGAACGAACAGGCGTACTGAATGGGCAGGCGCATATCGGTGATTCCAAGCTGCGCAATGATCGACCCATCGATGAACTCCACCATCGAATGAACGATCGATTGCGGGTGGATGACCACCTCAATCTGGTCCGCCGACACACCAAAGAGCCAGTGCGCCTCGATCACCTCGAGGCCTTTGTTCATCAGCGTCGCGGAATCGATCGTGATCTTCCGTCCCATTCGCCACGTCGGATGCTGAAGCGCCGCGGCGGCATCAACCCGATCGAGCGCTTCCGCACTCATCTCGCGAAACGGGCCACCGGAGGCCGTCAGAATCAGACGCTTGATGTCGCTGTGTTCACGTCCATGCAGGCACTGATGAATCGCGTTGTGCTCGCTGTCGACCGGAAGAATCGTGACGCCGTTCCGCCGGGCCGCCGCGGTCACGAGCGCACCGGCCATAACCAGGACTTCCTTATTCGCCAGGGCCACGGTCTTCCCGCTGTCGATCGCGGCGAGCACGGCCTCGAGGCCCGCGGTCCCCGAAGAGGCGCACAGCACGATATCGACCGGCGGGTGCGTCGCGACCGCAACGAGACCGTCTGCGCCGCTGAGAATCGAGACGGCGCCGGCTTCGGCGAGACAACTCTTCAATCGATCGGCGCCCGCGTCAGTAGCCATGGCAACGACGTCCGGGCCGTAGCGCGCAACCTGGTCGGCGAGCAGCGTCGCGTTGTCGCCGGCGGCGAGCGCCGACACGCGGAGGCGCTCCGGATGCGCATCGACAACAGCAAGCGCACTCTGCCCGATCGATCCCGTCGAGCCGAGAATCGCGAGGTTCCTCACGCCACGCGTCCCTGGAGGACCATGAAGTAGAAGACTGGAACCGCAAACAACAGCGCGTCGATCCGGTCGAGGACACCGCCGTGGCCTGGGATCAACGCCGAACTGTCTTTCAGATGCGCGACACGCTTGAGGCGCGACTCGAAGAGATCTCCCGCAATCCCGAGGAACACGATGACCAGACCGAGGAGAATCCGGACGATGATCGGCGTCGCAGGGAAGACGAACGAGATGGCGATGGCCATGAAGAGCGCCCCGCAGATCACGCCGCCGATAGCGCCCTCGACCGTCTTGTGTGGGCTGATTGCCGGCGCGAGCGGTCGTCGTCCGAAGGCCCGCCCTGAGTAGTACTGCGCCGTGTCACTGATTACGATGGTCGCGATGAGGAGCAGCGTCGCCCTGGGGCCCGAGCGCATCTGCAGCGCGACCAGCATGCCGAGCGGGGCGCCGATGTAGATCGGTGCCACCAGATCGACGGCCGCATCGTGCAGCGTTCGCGACTGACGCAGCACGGCGAATGCGAGCCACACGATGACGAAGATCGCAATCAGCACGATGCTCAGCGGCGCGGGCACGGCAGCCCACCAGCACGTGTACACGACCACCGCAACCACAATCCAACTGGAGAGACTACGTCCCTCGACTCGCTCCACTCGATCGGGACGACCGGCGCCGGTAATCCGGACATATTCGTCGGCGGCGAACCCCGCGACCACGCACGCGAGGACCCGAAGCGCTGCGAAGGGAAGCAGCAGGATTGCGGCAAGCGCGAACGCCGCCATAAGGACGCCGCTGAAAACGCGGACCATTATTGTGCGCGGGCCTGGCCCGAGCGCAGGCGAGGATCGATGCCGATGCCGCCATAACGTCGCTCACGTTTCTGATACGCGAGCACGGCTTCGAGCAGGTGCCGGCGACGAAAGTCCGGCCAGAGCGTCTCGGTCACATAAATCTCGGTGTACGCGATCTGCCACAGAAGATAGTTGCTGACGCGCATCTCGCCGCTCGTGCGAATCAGCAGATCCGGATCCGGCTGACCGGCAGTATAGAGAAAGCTGGCAAACCGCTGCTCGTCGAGTTCCTCGGGCCGGACACCCGCCTCGATGACCCGCCGTGCCGCATCAACGATCTCCGCTCGGCCGCCGTAATTGAGTGCGATATTGAAAAGCATGCCGTTGTCGCTGGCCGTGCGATCGATCGCGGCGCGCAGTTCGTCCTGAATGTCGGCGGCGAGGTCGTCCATCCGTCCGATGACGCGAAACCGGATGTTGTTGGTGAGCAGCGTCTTCAACTCGGAGCGCAGATACCGCTTCAGCAGCATCATCAGCGTGCTGATCTCCGTCGCGGGACGCTTCCAGTTTTCGATCGAGAACGCGTAGAGCGTGAGCACGTTGATGCCGAGACGGGCGGCGGTTTCGACCGTATCGCGCACGGCGTCGATCCCCGCGCGGTGACCTTCGACACGCGGCAGATGTCGCTGCGCGGCCCAGCGTCCGTTGCCGTCCATGATGATGGCGATGTGCGCGGGCAGACGGTCGAAGTTCACCTGCCCGACGAGCATCTCGTCGGGATGCCCTTCCGGAATCCATGCGAGGAGATCGGCCCTGGACATCACTCTTTCGCCGGGTCGTCAATCATAGTCCACGCTGACGAGGAACAAGCCGTGCGGCGGTGCGGTCGCGCCGGCCTGCGCACGTGTGCCCTGTTCGATCAGTTGCGCCATCGATTCGGCCGACCTCCAGCCGCGACCGATTTCGACCAGCGTCCCCACGATGGCCCGTACCATATGTCGCAGAAACCCATCAGCCGCGACTTCGTAGACGAGCAATCGTTCGACTCGTTCGGATCGTTCGAAGCCGTCCGGTCGTTCGGACGGTTCTGCTGTTGAAAACTCCGATCGAAAGATCGTCCGAACCGTGCTGGCGACTTCAGTGCCCGCGCTCTGAAACACCGCGAAGTCATGCCTGCCGACTAGCGCCGCGGCCGCGTCGGTCATCGCGGCGACATTGAGCGCCTCAGGCAGCTGCCAGACGAAGGCGCGCGTGAAGGGATCCCCAACGGTGCCGGCACGGATCTGATACCGGTAGGTCTTCGACCGGGCGCTGAACCGCGCGTGAAAATCCGGCGCGGCGTCAGCGATGTCGACGACGCGAATGTCTTCCGGCAGTTGCGCATTGAGCGCACGAACGATTGTGGCGGCCGGATGAGTGAAGGTGACGCTGGCGCTGGCGACTTGTCCAAGCGCATGAACGCCGGCGTCGGTCCGCCCCGCCCCGTGCACGGTAACCGGCACACCTTCGAACCTGGCGAGCGCATTCTCGAGCAACCCCTGAATCGATTCGCCATCCGCCTGGCGCTGCCAGCCTACAAACCGCGTCCCGTCGTAGGCGAGCGTCAGCTTGAGAATTCGCATCGCTCAACCACGAAGGTCGCGTCGTGCGCGCCGACAGGCCTTCGTGGTTACGTCCTCGATCCGGGTTTCACGATCGGCGTGCCTTCGGCACACATCGGACATTGCTCGGGTTCGTAGGTCGGCAAGGAAATCGTCGCCAGCGCGTGAAATGGAACATCGATCCGTTGCTTGCCGCCACTGCGATCGATGATTGCCGCGGCGGCGACGACCGTGGCGCCCGCCGCGCGTGCGACATCAATGGTCTCCTGCGTTGAACCGCCTGTCGTGACGACGTCCTCGACGATGACGACCTTCTCACCGGGGGCAATCGAGAAGCCTCGTCGTAGCGTCAATTTGCCGTCCTGCCGCTCGGCAAACATCGCTCGCACGCCAAGCGCACGGCCGACCTCCTGGCCGATGACGATTCCGCCCAGTGCGGGGGATAACACCACCCCGGGTGAAAGCGCACGCACGCGTTCGGCAATCGCTGCGCCGCACGCCTCGGCGTCGACCGGATGCTGCAGGACGAGGGCACACTGCAGGTAACCAGTGCTGTGGAGACCGGACGTCAGCCGGAAGTGGCCGTCGAGCAGCGCGCCCACACGTCGAAACCGATCCAGAACCGAAGCCGTAGCAATGTCAGCGGTTGTCACAATGTCATCATACGTTCATACATGTGCCATTGGTGGCCTCGGTAACGTTGCAGGTATCAGGTCTCAGGTGTGGTCCACGAATCAGGTGTGATCAGGTTTCAGGCAATCGTGGCAGTGCGAATGCGGCACGGAGTAAAACGATGCGAACGACTTTCATTCGGACAACGTTCGTTGCGGCAGTCATAGGGATCATCGGCGTGGGTTCGGCGGCGGGCCAGGTGCCTGCGCGCCCGGCGGCGCCGACGGCCGGTGCATCCGGGGACCAGATGCGGTCGCTGACGATAGACGAAGCCGTACGGCTCGCGCTCGACAATAATCTCGGGATTCAGATCGCCCGGTTCAATCCACAGGTGCAGGATTTGTCCGTTGCGCTCGCGCGTTCGGCATGGGTGCCGAGTTTCACGACGGTGATCCAGGGGGCGAACACCTCGACGCCGAACAGCGGTTTTCTGTCCGGCGCCACCACGGGGCAGAACAAGACGACGACCGGGCGCATGTTGAGCAACGTGGGGCTCTTCCAGCCGACGCCCTGGGGCGGCAGTTACACCGTCGGCTGGGACAGCACGCGGTCGACGACGACGAATGTCTTCTCGAATTTCTCGCCGCAGCTGCAGTCGTCGCTCGCGTTCGACATCCGGCAGCCGCTGCTGCGCAACTTCAGCATCGACAATCTGCGCCTGCAGGTGATTCAAAGCGAAAAGGACCGCGACATCGCCGATTTCCAGCTGCAGCAGGCGATTGCGACCACGTCGCGCGCGGTGCGCAACGCGTACTGGGACCTCGCCTACGCCAACGCGTCGCTCGTCGTACAGCGGCAGTCACTCGATCTCGCCAACGAATCGCTGCGCGAGACGAATGCACGCATTCAGATTGGGACAACACCGCCGATTGACGCGGTCGAGGCACAGGCGGAGGTCGCGGCACGCGAGCAGGCGGTCATCGTGGCGGAGGCACAGATCGAAACGGCGCAAGACAATCTCCGTGCGCTGGTACTGAATCAGTCAGCCCCCGATTTCTGGACCACGCGCTTCGCCCCTACGGAGCTGCCGGCATTCCAAGCCACCGCCGTGGACGTGGACGCAGCGGTACGCAACGCGCTGCAGATGCGAACCGACCTGCTGCAGGCGCGGAAGTCGCTCGAAGCGGCGGATGTCAACATCAAGTACTTCCGCAACCAGACACTCCCCGACGTCACCGCAACGTTTGACTACGGCCTCACCGGTCTTGGCGGCACACCGGTCGCGCGGGTGAACAACCTGGGCATCCCGGTAATTTTGCCCGCAGGACTCTCGCGCAGCTTCGGCTCGGTCCTCGGCGACCTGTTTGGCAACCAGTTTCCCAGCTGGACCTTCGGGTTGAACATCAGCTACCCCCTGGGCCGCAGCCAGCAGGAAGCCAACCTCGCGCGGGCACAGCTCGAAACGACGCAGGCCGAAACACAATTGAAGAACGCGGAGTTGCAGGTGGTGACGCAGGTGCGGAACGTCGGCCGGCAGGTGGTCACCGGCGAAAGACTCGTGGACAGCACGCGCGTCGCGCGCGGACTCGCCGAGCAGCGCCTCGACGCCGAACAGAAGAAGCTCGCAGCCGGCACATCGACCAATTTCCTGGTCTTCCAGGCGCAGCGAGACCTCGCATCGGCGCGCAATGACGAGTTGAACGCGGTCCTCTCGTACTACCGTGCGCAGACCGATTTTGAGACGGTGCAGATCGCACCGGTCCTCGGGGCAAATACGTCGAACCTGGCAACGGCGACGAGCGCCAATATCCTCACGGGAGTGACTGCCGTGACAAACGGGCCGGCCACTGCAACGACCGCGGTCGGCCAGACGACGGCTCCGACCGGGGTTGGTGGGCGCTGACCCGCTCATTGATGCACAGACTCAGCGTCACGATCATCACGCTCAACGAAGCCGCCCACATTGCGGCGGCGATCGACTCGGCCTCCTTCGCCGACGAAGTCCTCGTCGTCGATTCGGGCAGTAGCGACGGCACGACGGATATCGCCCGAAGCAAGGGCGTCCGCGTGCTCACCAGAACGTGGACCGGGTACGTCGATCAAAAGAACTTCGCCGCCGCGGAGGCGTCCAACGACTGGATTTTTTCGCTGGATGCGGACGAACGCATTCCGGCCGAGCTGGCTCAGGAGGTTCGGTCAGTGCTCGCGACCGATCCGCCATACCACGGCTACCGCGTACCGCGCGTTACCTTTCATCTCGGCCGATGGATTCGCACGACGGATTTTTATCCGGACTACCAGATGCGGCTCTACGATCGGCGGTTCGCGCAGTGGCGTGGACGTTACGTCCATGAGTCTGTCACGGTTGATGGACCACCGGGTTACCTGAAGAACGACTTGCAGCACTACTCGTTCGCCGATCTGCGCGATCAGATCAAGCGCATCAATCATTACTCGACGCTGTCGGCGATGCAGATGTACGAGGAGGGACGCCGCACGGGACCGGTGGAAATTCTCGTCCATCCGCCGGCGGCCTTCATGAGGAACTACATCCTCAGACGCGGATTTCTCGACGGGACCGCGGGGCTGACGATCTCGCTGATGAATGCCTGGTCAGTCGGCTTGAAGTTCATGAAGCTGTGGGAGCTGCAGAAGATTACTGCGCGCAGGAATCCTTGATCGGCACCCACGCTGTCATCCTGATGCGCGGTAGATCACCAAACCGGTCGGCGTCGGCTTTTCCTTCATCCTCGACCACGCCAATGACTTCAATCCGCTGCCCGATGCGCCGACCCAGCTCCTTTTCGCGATCGCCGGTGATGCTGTACGCGGTCGCCTTGCGCGTTGCGTCAGGCTTGACCATCGCCAGAACGAATTCGTTTCCCACGCCGATACCCGACCCGAGCGCACCGCCAGGTCCTTCGTGACGCAACCTCCGGTATTCCTTCTCCCATTGCACGCAGCCGACGATCCGAACTTCCTTGCCGTTATCGCTACCCGCCTGTGCGAATGCCGGCAGGGCGGCGGCAACGACCGACGCGATAACGACGACTAGTACGATTCTCATGAATGCTCTTCCCGCTTGCCGCGTGCGCTGGTGCGGCGGCTGTCGGCAGCCACGGAGCGCGCAACAACGATCGCGGCAGTCTTCTTTTCTGTCGGCAATGCTGCGCATGATGCGCATGCTGCCTTTCAGCGCCTTTGTAATTCGTACGCGCATCTGTGAATCCAAATGAAGGACCGCACCCGATCCTTCAATCCTCATTCCGTCGCTGATTTCCGAGCCGCGCCGGCCGGACGGCACATTCCGCGCAGCGGGCATTGACGATCGCGCTGAGCTCGTCCGTAGCCGCAGGCATTCATCATCCCGACGTGGCAGAGGGAAAAGTCGTACCGGACCGGATCGACGGGGTTGATGGCGCGTAGCGACGCCGTGATTTCGGCCGCCATCTTCCAGTTTGGTGTGCGATAGCGCGTCAATCTGAGACACCGCCCCAGACGAATGACGTGCGTATCGAGCGGAATGATGAGCCGGGATGGGGACACGAGTGTCCACATTCCAAAGTCGATTTCGTCGCGCCGAACCATCCAGCGCAGAAACAGATTGAGCCGCTTGCAGGCGCTTCCGGCCGACGGACGGGGAAAGAAATAACAGACGCCCGGTCGCTTGGGAACTCTGCCGTAAGCGGGACGGAGGCTTGTCTCCAGCGCGCGTGCCGAGAACGCATCGAGCGCGGGCCCGATGTCCGGCGCCGTGGCATCGTCGCCCGCAACGAAGAAGCGCTCGATCGAGCCCGCTTCACGAAGCATCCGTTGCAAGATGAGCAGCAGCGCAACGAGATCACGACCTCGAATCCAGCGGTGGACAACCGGATCGATCGCGGCTCGATCGCGCGCCGGGTCGAAGCTCCTCACGAAACGGGCTGGGTGCGGACCCATGGCCGCGACGAGCGTCTCGATGGAATTGAGGACGCTCGCCACGCGGCCAAACGCGAGCGCTGCCGCACAGAACCCGACGACCTCGCGGTCCTCCGGCGCCGTGTAGCGCCGGACGATGTGAACCGGATCGGATGCGGAGTTGACGTGATCGAACGTGCGGTAAAGATCGTCGAGGCGCGCCGCAAGCGCGCCCTTCGAATCCCGAATCCCGAATCCCGAATCCCGGCCGCGATCGCTATTTCGGGAACGGCTTGAGCGCAGGAGTGTTTCCCGGTGGCAGCGGAGTACGACCAACGTTCAGAACCATCGAGATCATCGAGTAGTAGCCGTTCAGGCCGACAAGGTCCATCATGCCCTGCTCGCCGTATTTCGCGACCATGCGCGCGTAGGTTCGATCGGTGACGCTATGGAAGTCGTTCAACTCATTACTGAAGTCGTAGACGATTTCCATGCCGTCGCTCATCCCCTCGGGACGACGTCCATCCGCAACGGCCTGAATGATGGCGTCGCTCAGGCCCGCGGTCTTGCCGTCCGCGGCGTGTACGTACCACTCGTACTGCTGCGTCCATCGACGCGACACGAGGAGGATCGCAAACTCGCTGACGTCGCGCGGCAGCGAATTGCCAAACCGCAGATACGTTCCCATCCGGGCGGCGTTGATCATCAGCTGAGGACTTCGGCTCAACGGAACGAACGGCCCGAATACTTCCTGCTTCCGCTCGACCAGAAATTCCGCCGCGGCTTTCTTCTGCGCCTCGGTCAGCTTGTCGGCGGCGATCGGAGGGAGCCGGTCCTGCGCAAACGCCGACGCTGAGCAAAACACCATCAGCGCTACGATGCTGCCGACAACTACCTGCCCACCCCTGCCCCCTGCCCACTGCCTCCTGTCCACTGCTGTCATATCACCCTCGCAATTCGGCGAAGCGTTGGACGAACCGCTGGACGCGCGATTCGTCGACGAGCTTATGGCCCGCGCCATCTTTCTTGAAATCGCTGCCGACGATCAAGCCGTTCACTTTTGGCAGCACCTGCGCGATATTTTCCGGCGTCGCGCCGCTTCCAACCAGCAGCGGCAGCGTCGTGGCCTGCCTGACGACCGCCACATCGGCCAGGCTCGTTTCGACACCCGTGCGGTCGCCGGTGACGATGATCGCGTCGGCGAGCCCGCGCTCCGCAAGGTCGCGCGTCTCAATATCCAGGCTGCGACCGGCGATCGGCGCCGCGTGTTTGACGCCGACGTCGGCGAAAATGAGCGCACGCGACTTCAGCGCGCCTCGAAGTCTTACCGAAAACTGGCTGCTGCCCTGGACAATTCCCTGGTCCGCGACGACGGCCCCCATGTGGACGTTGACGCGCACGTAATGGGCACCGGCCGCCGCGGCGATGGCAATCGCCGCCTCGCCGTCGCTTCGAAGCACGTTGATCCCAACAGGCATCCCGGCGGCGCGCACGATCTCGCGCGAGACCGCAGCCATCGCTGCTACGGTTTCCACCGGCACGCGGCCCGGAAAGTACGGCATGTCGCGAAAGTTTTCGACGATCACCGAATCAAGGTGATGGCGCTCGAATATCTCGAGTTCGGCGAGCGCCTGGTCATACACCCGCTGCACGTCGCCGTCGTACAATGGCGCGCCTGGCAGCGGCAGGAGGTGCAGCACGCCAATCAGCGGTTTACGCCCGCCAAACAGATCCTGAAACGACATGTATGAGTAAGATTCGAGCCGGTCGTGCCGCCTCTTCTACGGGACCTCGCCGCTCGTGCGGCGCTGGTCGTCGCAGTCGTCATTGTTTATCACAACGCCCTGTGGGCGTCGTTCTTTGACGACGACTACCAGTGGCTCGTCGGATCATGGTCGTTTCACCCGGCGCAGGTCGTCGCGTTCAGCAGCATGACGCATTTCTACCGGCCCGTCATCGATGTGTATTTCGCCGTGATGACGCCGCTCCTCCGCGGCTCCCCCATTCTGTTTCATGAAGCGAACATCGTCCTCCATGCGATCAACGTGCTGGTCATATTCGCGCTGGCCAGGCGGATTGGCGGCGGCGATTTGTTCGGGTGGGTCGCCGCACTGTTTTTTGCCGTCCAACCGTCGGATATCGACGCAATTGCGTGGGTCGGTGCGCTCGCCGAAGCCGTCGGTGCACTCTTCGGATGTTTGAGCCTCTTGTGGTTTCTGCGGTGGCGCGAGGAGCGCCGGCCGTCCCTTCGCCAACTTTCAATAGCCGCCTATGCGCTGGCACTGCTGACACACGAAAGCTCGGTGATGTTTCTGCCCGTGTTGTTCCTGGCGGATCTGCTGATCTGGCGGGTCCGAAAGGACCCGCCCTCCACTACCGCCAGTCAGATTGCGACGAGCGGCGCGGACCTTCCAGGTCCGCGAACGTTCGGGCCATACATCGCGCTCACGGTGGTTTACCTGGCAGTCGATGTCTGGATCAATAGCCGCAACTACGTGGTGTCTCAAGGGTATTACACCCTCGGATTTCATATCGTGACGAACGCGCTGAATTACATCGACGCGTTGTATGTTGGCCGGCGGAACTGGGTGAACTACGCGGCGATCGCAATCGGAATCGTCATGCTGCTGGTGCGGGGGAACTCGCGCGTTCGATTCGCCACCGGCTGGATGCTCCTCGCACTGGCGCCGTTCTTGTCATTCAACTGGGGAAACACGTCACGGTACCTGTATCAGCCCGCGATCGGGTTTTCCCTGCTTCTCGCCGAGGCGGTGATGGTGTTGGATCGCGCGTTGTCGCGGCGAATGACGACGTCTAGGCGCGCGCTGGTCGTCAGCGCCCTCGTTGCGGCAATCGCGATCCGTTTTGCGGTGTTCGCGGCGGCGAATGTTCGCGATTTCACGGACCGATCGCAGGTTTATTCCGATTATCTCGGTCAGTTCCGGGCAATCCATGGTACGGTGCCCTCGAACACCACGGTGGTTGCCGATCCGCCCACCAGGCTGCCCTATCAGTTCCTCAACGCGGCCGTCCAGTGGGATTATCGCGACCCGACGATTCGAATCGCGCCGTACGCGTCCGACGACGTTCGCTGAAGACGGAGGAGATTTATGGCCACGCGTCTTGTCACACGCCGTGATTTGCTCAAGACCGGGGCGGCGGGCTCGCTCGCGCTCCTCACGGCGAAGCGCACCCTTGCCCAGAATTCCGGTCGTCCGCCGAACATCATTTTCATCATGGCCGACGATATGGGATACGCCGACGTCGCGTGCTACGGGCGGCCCGACCTTCGGACACCGAATATCGATGGCCTCGCGACGCGAGGCGTGCGGCTGCTGCAGGGATATGCCAATTCGGCGGTGTGCACGGCGACACGAGTGGGACTGATCACTGGACGCTATCAATACCGGCTGCGCGTGGGACTCGAAGAACCGCTGGCCACGGCATCGCCGATCGGCCTCCCTCCTGCACACCCGACGCTGCCGTCACTCCTGAAGAAATCGGGGTACGCCACCGCGCTGGTCGGCAAGTGGCATCTCGGCACCCTGCCCAACTTCGGTCCGCTACAGAGCGGGTACGACCAGTTCTTCGGTTTTCGCGGTGGGGCAGTCGATTACTACTCTCACAACGGCACCGACCAGAAGCCGGATCTCTGGGACAACGACGTGCCGGTCGAGCGTGCCGGTTACATGACGCAGTTGCTCGGCGACCGCGCGGTGCAGGTCGTCAACGCGTACGCGAAGGAACGACGTCCGTTTTTCATCAGCCTTCACTTCAACGCGCCGCACTGGCCGTGGGAGGCACCCGGCGACGAGGCGGAGTCGCAGCGAATCCGGGCGACAGGTCTCGTCCATTACGACGGTGGCTCGCAGAAAACCTATCAGCGCATGATCGCCGAGTTGGATACGCAGATCGGCCGCGTCGTTGGCGCATTGAGATCGAGTGGCACCATCGACAACACGATCGTCGTCTTCACCAGCGACAACGGTGGGGAGCGTTTCGCCGACACCTGGCCGTTCAGTGGACGGAAAACCGAGCTGCTCGAAGGCGGCCTCCGCATCCCGGCCATCGTGTCGTGGCCGGCCGTGCTGCCGCAGAACCGCACATCGGAGCAGGTGGCGATTTCAATGGACTGGCTTCCGACGCTGCTGGCGGCCGCCGGAGCGGCGCCAGACCCGGCGTATCCCTCGGACGGCATGAACCTGCTGCCGGTCCTCCGCTCGAATGCGTCGCCGGTACCGCGACGGCTGTTCTGGCGCTACAAGGGAAACGCGCAGCGCGCGATGCGGGACGGTGATTTGAAGTACCTGAAGATTCGCGAGAACACGTTCCTGTTCAACGTTGCCGATGACCCGATGGAACGCGCCAATTTGAAAGATCGTCAACGGGATGCCTTCGAGCGACTCTCGAAGGAATGGCTCGCCTGGAATTCGACGATGTTGCCCGAGGTGCCGGAAAGCAATACGGGAGGGAACAACGCGGACCGCTGGGCGGATCACCTCGGCCTGCGCAGTACGACGGAGCCCGATAACCCGACGACGAGCGAATCGTCGCGCTAGAACTTCGTGATCGGGAGGCCGGCTTTGCACATCGGGCACGCATCCGCCGGAAAGTTCTCGGGGGCCTTGTATTCCGCGAGCGCGAAGTTCGGGGCACCCGCGTCGGTGGTCGCCTCCATGCGATCGTAGAGTTCCGCCGTAGCAATCACCTTTCCGTCCGCCGAACGCACGATCGTCGCGCATCGCGCCAACGTCTGCCCCGTGTTCCGCACGTCGTCAACGATCAGAACGTTCTTCCCCACGAGCTGCTGCCGATAGAAGCGGCTCAGTCCGGGGCCGCGGTACGCGTCCACCATGAACGGCGCAAATATCGTCGGCGAGCCGGTAATCGCGCGGCGGCTGTCGAGCAGCCCTGCGACGGTATGGGCAAGGAGGGCCCCTCCGGTCGCCGGCCCGGCGACCACTTCGGTCTCGTCGAGGACCGACGCCGGAAGCATGTCAATGAGGTCCTGCGCGAATCGCCAGATCGTCGACGGGTAGCGGAACAGCTGATGAGGATTGAGATAAAGCTGTCCGTGATAGCCGTTGCCAAAGTCGAAATGACCATCGAGCATCAGCACCTGGAACTGCTGCAGATCTCTCAGCGCCTTTTCGCGGATCTCGTCTTTCCTGTTCATGAGCGTGGCCGTCATAGAGAAATCCTTGTCTCGGCGTTGACGTAGAGCGGCCTGCCACCGACGAGCGTCGCCGCAACGCCGCCGCGGAGCTCCCATCCGTCAAAGGGAGTGTTCTTCGATCGCGACCGCAGCTTGCCAGCCTCGATCTTGACCTTCAGATCGGGCGCGATGATGGTGATGTCGGCCGGCGCGCCTTCCGAGAGCGTGCCGCCCGGCACGTTGAGGATGCGCGCGGGATTGACCGACAGCAGCTCGACCAACCTCGACAAGCGGATACGGCCCGCGTGCACCAGGCGATCGAGCGACAGCGGCACTGCCGTTTCGAGGCCGACGATGCCGAACGGCGCACGGTCGTATTCGACCTTCTTCTCGTCGTAGTGATGCGGCGCATGATCGGTGGCAATGGCGTCCACCGATCCATCGGCGATCCCGTCGAGCATCGCGTCCCGATCGGCGGCTTCGCGCAGCGGTGGGTTCATCTTGGTGTTGGTGTCGTAGGCCAGCGGCGCGGCGAGCGCCTCGTCGGTCAACGTGAAGTGATGCGGTGCGACCTCACACGTGAGGTGCACACCCGCCTCTTTGCCCTTGCGCACGGCGCGAAGCGACGCGCGTGCGCTCATGTGCGCCACATGGAACGACGAGCCGGTCAGTTCGGCGAGCAGCACGCCGCGCTCGACACCGAGCGCCTCGCACGCCCCGGGCATGCCGCGCAAGCCGAGTGACGCCGCGTAATACCCTTCGTGCGCCACCGCGTCGCCTTTGAGCGAGGGGTCCTCACAGTGTTCGATCACCGGCATGCCGAACATGCCGGCATACTCCAGGGCACGCCGCAGCAGGATGGCCGTCTTGACCGGATGCCCGTCGTCGGTAATCGCGACGCAGCCGGCGTTCCGCATGTCGGCGATGTCGGCAAGCAGCTCGCCCTGCGATCCGCGCGACACGGCGCCAATCGGATACACGCGCGCAAGATTCGCCTCACGCGCCTTGTCGAGAATGTAGGTGGTGACGTTCGCATTGTCGTTGACGGGATTCGTGTTCGGCATGCAGGCCACTGCGGTAAAGCCGCCCGCCACCGCGGATGCCGTTCCCGTTGCCACGGTCTCCTTGTGCTCCTGTCCCGGCTCACGAAGGTGCACATGCATGTCGATGAAGCCGGGACAGATCACCAATCCATCGGGAACCTCGACGACTGTCGCGCCGTCGGCCGGTAGATTCGATGCGATGCGCGCGATGCGCTCGCCGTCGATCAGAATGTCGCGCACGCCGTCAATCCCGTTGACGGGATCGACGACTCGCCCGCCCTTAAGCAGCCTCTTCATGCTCCGCTCCACCGGCCAGCAGATACAGCACGGCCATCCGCACCGCGACACCGTTGGCGACCTGGTCGAGAATCACCGAGTAGGGACCATCCGCGACTTCCGACGCGATCTCCACGCCGCGATTCATCGGGCCCGGGTGCATGATCATCACGTCGGGTTGCGCCAGCTTCATACGCGCTTCGCTCATGCCGAAGACGTTGAAGTACTCGCGAAGCGATGGGAAGTAGGCGCCCTCCATCCGTTCGAGCTGAATCCGCAGCAGCATGATGACGTCGGCGCCGGTGACCGCGGCCTCGATGCTGCTCGTCGCATTGACGCCGAAGCGGCGGATGTCGGCGGGCATCAGCGTCGGAGGTCCACAGACCCAGACGTCCGCACCCATCCTTGTCAACAACAGGATGTTGGACCGCAGCACGCGGCTGTGGAGCAGGTCGCCGATGATGGCCACCTTGAGCCCTTTCAGCTGCCGCTTGCGTTCACGGATGGTGAAAGCATCGAGCAGCGCCTGCGTCGGGTGCTCGTGCATCCCGTCGCCGGCGTTGATGATCGCGGATCGGCAAATGCGCGACAGCAGGTGACAGGCGCCTGACGATGAGTGCCGCAGCACGATCATGTCAGGATGCATCGCTTCGAGGTTGAGCGCCGTGTCGGCGAGCGTTTCGCCCTTGACGACGCTCGACGTCGCGATCGCGATATTGAGCGTGTCGGCGCTGAGCCGCTTTTCCGCAATCTCGAACGACGTCCGCGTGCGCGTGCTCGGCTCGAAGAACAGGTTCACCACCGTCTTCCCTCGCAGCGCGGGGACTTTCTTGATGGGACGCGAGGCTATCTCTTTCATCGCGTCGGCGGTGTCGAGAATGAGCGTGATTTCGTCCGGTGTCAGCTCAGAGATGCCGAGCAAGTCCTTCGATCTCAACGACGTGACCGCCGGCCGCTGATCGATGTCGTGAACCGTTGCTTGCGGGCTCATACGATTGCCTCCTGCTGCAGCACCACTTCATCGTTGCCGTCGGTTTCCTGCAGCCGCACCTGGACGCTTTCATCGGGATTGGTCGGCAGGTTCTTGCCCACGTAATCGGCCTTGATGGGCAGCTCGCGGTGGCCGCGATCCACCAGCACGATGAGCTGAATCGCCTGCGGCCGTCCGAAATCAATCAGCGCGTCGAGCGCTGCTCTCGTCGTGCGGCCGGTATAGAGCACGTCGTCAACGAGCAGAATCTTCTTGTTGTCGATGGAAAACGGAATTTCCGTGCGGCGAATCACCGGTTGCGGACCGACCGGGTGGCGCATCAGGTCGTCGCGATACAACGTGATGTCGAGCGCACCGGTCGGCACGTCGTCGCCGGAGATTTGCTTGAGAATGCGAGCCAGGCGTCGGGCGATGGGCACGCCGCGCGTACGCACGCCAACCAGCGCGAGGCCATCCACGCCTTTGTTGCGCTCGACGATTTCGTGGGCGATCCGAGTAAGTGTGCGGGCGATGCGGTCCGCGTCCATGACGACCGCGGACTTACTGTCGGGCATGTTCACCTCTTCGCGGTCTCTCAGGGCCGCGTTAAAGAGCTGAATTAGTATACAGCAGGTATACTCCGACGAATGCTTCGCGACGTCGAGGCACGCGTCATATCAAACACGCGCCTCTCCTCCGACTACAACGTCATCGCGCTTGCTGCTCCAGAAATCGCCGAAGCCACTCAGCCGGGACAATTCGTGATGGTCAAGTCCGGCCGCAGTGGGGATCCGCTGCTGCGACGGCCGTTCTCGGTATTCGAAGTACTTCGGTCGAACAATGGTATCGAGGGCCTGACGTTACTCAGCAAACGCATCGGGGTGACGACGAAGATTCTGTACGACGCGGTCGAGGGCGACACGATCGCGTGTCTCGGGCCGCTCGGGCGGCCGTTCGAAGTGATCGATCCGCCCGCGGAAGCATGGATGGTTGCCGGTGGAGTCGGGCTGGCGCCTTTTGCCACCCTCGCCGAGACGCTCCTCGGCCGCGGCACGAAGACGACGTTGTTCTATGGAGCACGAACCGGCGCGGAGTTGTTCTACCTCGATTGGTTCAAATCCCGCGGCATCAAACTCGTGCTCGCAACGGAAGATGGATCGATCGGCGACCGCGCGCGCATCACGGCGCCGCTCGAACACGAACTCAAGAACCGTGAAGCCCGGAGCCCACAGCCTGGAGCCGGGAGCCTGGACGTCATGATTTACGCCTGCGGACCGCAACCGATGCTCGAGGCCGTGGCGCATGTGGCGGCGAAGTTCCGACGGCCCTCCCAGGTCTCGGTCGAACGAACGATGGGGTGCGGGATGGGCGGCTGCTACAGCTGCGTGATCCCGGTTCGTGACGGACCGAACGGCCACCACTACGTGCGGTCCTGCATCGGGGGGCCCGTGTTTCGCGGCGAAGACGTCGTGTGGGATTAGTCTCTGTGTCTCTGCGTCTCTGTGGCCCGTCGCCGGGTTTTGATTTGGGATTTGGGATTTGGGATTTGGGGTTTTGGAGTTGAGCGATCTCTCGGTCCAAATCGGCGCGCTAACACTGAAGAACCCGCTGATCGCGGCCAGCGGCTGCTTTGGCTATGGCGTTGAATACACCGAGGCGGTTGATCTCTCTACCCTCGGCGGCGTCGCCGTCAAAGGTCTCTTCCTGAAGCCGCGCGAAGGCCACCCGCCCGAGCGAATCGTCGAAACGCCCTCGGGCATGCTCAACGCCATCGGCCTCCAGGGCATCGGCGTTCACAGATTCATCGATGAGAAGCTGCCGGAATTACGCCGCCTCCGTGCGACAGTCATCGTCAATATCTGCGGCAGCACCCTCGACGAGTACGTCGAGCTGGCGCGGATTCTGTCCGATGCGGAAGGCGTTGCCGCTCTCGAACTGAACATCTCGTGCCCGAATATCAAGGAAGGCGGCATTACCTTCGGCTGCAGCCTGCACGGGACATTCGATGTCGTCAGCGCGGTCAAAAAGGTCACTTCGCTGCCCGTTATTCCGAAGCTGACGCCCAACGTCACCGACGTCGCGTCGTTCGCGCGCGCATCGGAAGACGCGGGCGCCGACGCCGTTTCGCTCGTGAACACCTTCCTCGCCATGGCGATCGACGTCGAGACGCGCCGCCCGGAACTGTCGAACATCGTCGGCGGGTTGAGTGGACCCGCCATTCGTCCGATCGCCGTCCGCATGGTGTACGAGTGCCGCCGCGCCGTGAAGATTCCCGTGATCGGAATGGGCGGCATCGCCAGCGCCCGCGACGCGCTGGAATTCATCGTTGCTGGTGCACACGCAGTACAGGTGGGCACCGCCAATTTTGTGGATCCATTCATCTGGAAGAAACTGCTCGACGGGATCACGGATTACATGCGCCGCCACAACATCTCCCGTATTGCCGATCTCGTCGGGACGATCGACACGACCTCGCGCGAAAAAGAGTGGATCAGCTCTTAGTCGCGCTCGATGTCGAGAGCGGCGAGCGCGCGATGCAGCTGGTCACGACGCTGCGCGGGCTCGCTGGTGGCTTCAAGATCGGCAATCGTCTGTTTACGACCGAAGGACCAGCGCTCGTACGGCGGATTGTCGATGCCGGGTCTCGAGTGTTTCTCGACCTGAAGTATCACGACATCCCAAACACCGTCGAACAGGCAGTCGACGCGGCGGTAGCCACCGGCGTCTGGATGATTAACGTCCACGCATCCGGCGGCACGGCGATGATGGAGGCGGCCGCTCGGGCGGCTCGCGAAACGTCCACACGGCTCGGGCGCCCCGCACCATTGATGATTGGCGTAACCGTGCTGACCAGCATGGATCAGCAGGCGCTACGCGCGATTGGTGTCGAGCGCCCTGTGCTCGACCAGGTTATTGCGCTCGCGCGGTTGACTGAGCAAGCGGGCCTGCACGGGGTCGTCGCATCCGCTCAGGAAACGCCGGCGATTCGACAGGCCTTCGGCCCGGCATTTCAGATCGTCACACCTGGAATCCGCGGCGCGTCCGCCGGAACGGAACGAAACGATCAATCGCGGACGATGGGACCGGCGGAAGCGATCAGGGCCGGAGCGAGCTACATCGTCGTGGGGCGGCCGATTATCGGCGCGTCGGATCCACGCGCCGCGGCTGCCGCGATCGCCGACGAATTGGCGCATGCATAGTGCGCCAGCGATCGTCGTCCGCCAGCTGCGGCGGCTGCGGCGACTTGTCTTTCCAGCGCTCCGTCGGCCGGACATCGTCCCGAAGGAGAACACGGCGCGCGGTCTGGATCTTCTGTATCGATTCATCCTGGCGCGTCCGCCCGATGAAGATGGGCGGGATTACTACCTGCGACTGATGAAGGAAGACGGCTTGACGCTGCGCGAGGTCGCCGCCGAGATCGCCGCATCCGATGAATTCCAGGCGCGCCTGCGCGATGCCATCCCTCCAGAACGCACTTTCATCGATGCCCGGGAGCTCAACACCACGTTTACAGTCGAAGAGCTGGCACGAACTGCCGACGACTACTACCGCACGACGCTCGAATTTTCGGATCGCTATCTCGCCAAGCCCTTTGCCGACCCCCAGGATGCGCCCGACCTCCTCGGCTCGTTCGCGCAGCTGGTGGCGGGACTCCGCCTTGCGCCCGGCCTCGACGTGCTCGACTTCGGTGCTGGGGCCTGCTGGACGACACGCTGCCTGACGCAGTTTGGCTGCTCGGCAATCGCGCTTGACGTCTCGGCGAGTGCGCTGGAACTGGGGAAGCAGCTCTACACGCGACTGCCTCCCATTGGGAATCAACCGGCGCCGCGATTTCTGGTGTTCGACGGCCGCCGGATCGATCTTCCCGACGCAAGCGTCGATCGCATCCTCTGCTTCGACGCATTCCATCACGTGCCGAACCCGGCGCAGACGATGTTGGAGCTCGGCCGCGTCCTCCGGCCGGGCGGCGTCGCGGGGTTTTCCGAACCCGGCCCACATCATTCAAAAGGATCGCGATCGCAGTACGAGATGAAGAACTACACCGCGCTCGAGCGCGATGTGGTCATGAATGACGTCTGGAAATGGGCGCGGGCGGCCGGCTTCCAGAACCTGGAGCTCGCGATCTTCAACACGGAATCGCACCGTGTTCCGCTCGACGATTTCGAAGACGCGCTTCGCGGTGGGCGAGCGCTAACCAAATACGCGGATCGGGTCCGCGTGTTTCTCCGAGGCCACCAGACGTTCTTTCTCACGAAGAGCGGCGCCGGTCCCAAAGACAGCCGCGAGCGTATGGGTCTAAAAGGAGAAATCACCGTCCATCTGCGCCGCACCTCGGTTCGCACCAACGAGATGATTGAGGGCGCTGCCACCGTCCAGAACGTTGGCAGCGTCGTCTGGCTTCCCGGCAACACACCGCTCGGTGGCGTCAATCTCGGCGTCCACCTGCGCACGCGGGCAGGTTCGCCGCTGGCGGTCGACTTCGCGCGCGTGCGCCTGATTGGATCGACAGTGCCGGGCGACATGCAGACGGTGTCGTTCTCGCTGAAGCCCCCGGATCCCGGCGAGTATCTACTCGAATTCGATCTGGTCAGCGAAAGTGTCGGTTGGTTCGAAATGAACGGCTCGGCAACGATGTCTGTGGCGCTGACGGTGAGTTGAGGGCGGGTAGAGCGGGTAGGGTTAGTAGGTATTCCCCACTCGCCCTACCCGCCTTATCCGCCTTATTTAGCAGTAATGATGAAATGCCCGCGCCTGTTCATCGCGTAACAGGGTTCGGTCATTTCTGCGCAGAGCGGCTGCTCCTCACCTTTGCTGATCGCCAGGATGCGATCTCCGCCAATACCTAGGCTCGTGAGGTAGTCCTTCACCGCGGCGGCACGACGCTCACCGAGCGCCAGGTTGTACTCGTTGGTGCCCCGCGCGTCCGCATGCCCTTCGACGGTCACCTTGATCGACATCCAGCGCCGCATGTAATCCGCATTGCGCTGGAGCACTGGACGCTGATCCTCTCGTATCGATGACATGTCGTAGTCGAAACTCACGTCACCAAGCGGACGCTCCGCGTTCAACTGCTCGAGCGTCTTTCGCTGGAAGATCTCGTCTTCCGTCAGCGGGCGCGGCGGCGGCGGTGGCGGCGGCGGCGGTGGCGGCGGCGGTGCAACAGCCGGCGGCGGCGGTGCCGGAGGTTGTGGAGGCGGCGGCGGCACTTTCTTCGCGCATCCAGCTATCACTATCACCATCGCCATCACGATGGCAGTCAGAGACATGCTGCGCAAACGCATAGAGGCGTTCTCCCTGAACGTATGTAGTTGCGTTAAAGAGTGCCGCGACGAGCTTACAGGCCGATCTGATCAGTGTCAATCAAGGATCGACACCATTTATGCGCAGATCGAAGATGCGCAAACCGAGATGTCGATCATCCGCAGTGCCTTCGACCGTGCCCGGCAGGTACACGCGATCGATTTCGATCGCGATGGCTCCGCCCGAGTTCACCATCGCCTCCGCAGGGATAGTCACGCGCCACTCGAAGTCGGTATCGGGTTGAAACTGCGCGAGGGTTACATCGCCAGCCGTAATTTTTACGGTGGGCGGCCGGTCGAAATATCGCAGCGGCGATTCGCCGCGGATTTCGAGCGTGACGGGCTGCGCTGGCCCGTACATGCGAAGGACCGAACGTTCACTGGTCCAACGCCATGTCTGACCGGTTTCCACGGAGTACTCCGCCTCATGCCACCCTTCGCCGAATGCAGAAATGAGTTGGGCGGACGGCTGAATGTCGAACTGCCGGACAGCAACGGGCGCAGAACGTTTCGGATCGACGCTGTGCGACGTGATTGTCAATGCGGCAAACGGACCAGCACCCGCAACGCCTTCTGGCAGGTCGACAAATCGAAGCGCGTTGCGAGCGGCACGCGTCACGGGCCAGCGATCGATCGGACGTCCGTCGAGCGCCAGCGTCATCTCCGCATCCGCATCAGTTACGTCGCCCAGATGCCTGGCGCCAATGAGCACATGGAATGGGCCTGGCCGCCGGCGAACCCACGCTTCGATAGGCCGACGGTCAGGCCCCGTGGACGTTGCTTGCGTCAAGCCGCCGATTTCCGGCGTCAGCGACCAGCCCTGCCCCGCAAACCAGCCCGGAACGCCCAAGCGGTACCAGTCGACGCCGAGCGGCCGTGTACCGCTCAATTCGCCACGCTGCTCGACGTTCCATCGATACCGGATGACGTCGGTCCGGCTGCGCGGGTCGATGAGCGCAAGGTCCGTCCGCCGGGCGTCAGCGAAGAACCAGATTGGGTCAGCGCCGCCGCTGCGCCAGTAATTGACGGGACCCAGCCACTCGTACTGCGTCACCGGCTCGACGACACGTAAGGCATCGGTATCTGCTGCCTGGAGTGGCCGGCGGATCGCGTAGTGGCTGTAGACCGCGGCCGGCGGTTCCACGCGTGCACGCTGGACTGCGTCGGTTATGGCGCGAAACGCCGGATGCGGATCGCTTCCGTAGGCCACACCTCCGGGCACGGCGACGATGAGGGCAGCAGCGACAAACGGGGCCGCGATTAGAGCGGCGAGGCGTCCGGCAAGCGCGAAACTGCGAGCGGCGAGCCAGGCAACGGGAACCACGATTGGAAGCGCGTATCGGGTCGTGTCGAGCTGCTGGAAGAGCAGGTGGAATATGAAGTAAGGGACGAATGCCACTGCGAGGACGAGCAGCACGCGAGGTTCGCGGAGGAGGCTGACCAGCACTCCAATCGCGGCAGCGACCCCAACCGCGACCGCCAACGGAATCGATGCCCAGGGAAGCACGAGCGCCTGATACAGGCCGATTGCGATATGCCTGGGTGTCGGGTTCGACCAGAGCATGTCAACCCACGAGAAATCCTGGACCGCCTGCGTGTTCAAGGCGGCGATATAGGCACGGACGCCACCGCTGGCAATAAGGAGGGGAATACCCCACGCAAGGCAACCGATCGCGAACGCGAGGAGCGGTTTGACGAATTGGCGTTGCTGGAGCATCACGAAGGCGAGCAGAGGCATCGTCAGAACAGCGGACTGAACGCGGATGCCGGTTGCGATGCCTGCCAGGAGCGCGCCGACGATGATCGCGGACCCAAAGGGTCCGTGCCGCTCTTCTGGTCCGCGCCGGTCTTCTGGTCCGTGCCGCGCCAACAGCGACGCCTGGGCGGCCACGGCGAGCGCCAGGCCGGGCATATCGCTCATCGGACGAAGGCCGGTCATCCAGAAATCCGGAGCCGCGGCGAGCAGGAGTGTTGCCCACAAGACCTCCGACCTCGGACTTCCGGCTTCCGGGCTGGCCCGCAGTCCGGAGGCCGTGGCCGGCAGTCGTGCGCAAAGCGCGGCGAACAAAAACCAGGCGGCGATGATGCACCCCGCGCCTCCAACGGCCGACCAGATCGCGAGCGCGTGCGCCTCGGCGGCTACACCCGTCGCCGACATCACGCGCTCGACGAGCGGCAGCGAGATGTGTCCGAGCAGCATGTAGACGGGGTAACCGGGGGGATGCGGCTGATGGAGCGCGGGGTCGAAATGCCGCAGGCCCAGGGCGAAGTTGATCGAATCGATATCTTCTAAGGAGGGGGCGAGCGAAAGAACGTGCGCGGCCAAATAGAGGGCCGCGACGAGGAAGACGACCGCGCCCTTTGTGTTCGTGGTTAGTGGTTGGGGGTTCGTGGCTGGTTGATGGTCGTTAGTGGCTGCTTCACGGTGACCAGCTGAGCCCTCGCGCCGACGAAGGGAGAACCCAAGACCACTAACCACCAACCACCAACCGTCGTCAGGCCGGCCTGAGAACGACGCCCTCGTTCAGACTTCCCATGCGGTATCCGCGGGGATCGATCGTCACCTGCGGATAGCCAAGCGCCTGGACGGCAGCGACGATGCGTGCGGTGAGATCCGGTTCGAGTGCCCTTGGCAGTTCGTCAGTGCCGATCTCGACGCGGGCGAGATCGTCGTGATGACGGACACGACACACGCGGAACCCGAGTTCGCGCACCGCGCGCTCCGCACGCTCGATCGTTCGCAGCTTCTCACTCGTCACTTCCGAGTGGTAGGGGATGCGCGACGACAGACAGGCCGACGCGGGCTCATCCCACGTCGGAAGGCCCGCACGCCGCGAGAGCTCACGGATAGCCGCCTTCGTCAGATTCACTTCGTCGAGGGGACTCCGCACTCCGAACTCACGGGCCGCCTGACGGCCGGGTCTGTAATCGCCGCGATCGTCGGCATTGGCGCCGTCGACGATCGCCGCCACGCCGCGTTCTGCGGCAATCCTCGTCAGCGTCGTGTACAGCTCGTGCTTGCAGTAGTAGCAGCGGTTGACCGGATTGGCTCTGTACTCGGGTCGTTCGAGCTCTCCGGTGCGGATGATCTCGTGCCGCAGCGAGAAATCGCGCGCGAGTGAGAGCGCGAGCTGACGATGGTTGTCGGGATAACTGGGGCTGTCTGCCGTGATGCAGAGTGCGCGCTCGCGGCCGAGGACCTGCGTGGCCGCCCACGCCAGATACGCACTGTCGACGCCGCCGCTGAAGGCGACGATCACCGAATTGAACGTGGCGAGAAGATTAAAGAGGCGCCGGTCGTCAGGCGCCTGGGCCTGGCTCACTCGTCGAAATCCTCTTCTTCGTCGAGGGCATCCTCGTCGTCGTCGAGGTCGTCTTCGTCTTCTTCCTCGTCCTCGTCGTCGTCCTCGAGATCCTCGTCGTCCTCATCCTCATCCTCGAGGTCTTCGTCCTCGTCGTCAGCGATCTCGACTTCGTCGGCACCCACCATGACGAGGTTCTTGCCGCACTCAGGACAACTGAAGGTGTCGCCCTCTTCGTAGTCGGCAGTATCGATCTCGTCGAACTCACACTCGGGGCAGGTCGCCATACGGGCTCCATGCGGCGGAAACGCCGCCGCCAGCTGTCGCGGAAACGCTGCATCCTCAGATGGATGCGGGAGTTTTCCGCAGAACGTCGGATTATAGCGAGATCCCGGAGCCCTTCGCAACGAAGGGCTAAGGTCGCCTGACAGCAAAACCGATACTCACGACGTGAGTTCCACCGCCACTGAAGCCCGGAAAGTGGCAACCAAGACGGTGGTTGTCGCGGACGATACGGCATTCGTGCGCGACCGGTTCAAAAACGCGCTCGAAAGCGCGGGCCACCACACCATCACGGTCGCGAACGGGACCGAACTCTTCGCGCGCGTCAAGGCCAACCCTGCCGGTATCGACCTCGTCGTCGTTGATCTGCGACTGCCGCAGGCCAACGGCGTCAACATCGTGCGCGCACTCCGCACGATCGATCCGCAGCGGCCACCGATCGTCGTCTTCAGCGGGACCATCGCCAACTCCGCCGAGGTGCGCGAGCTGGCGGCGCTCAACGTGGGCGGCTACGTCAACGAGTACACCGCGCTCCAGCACATCCTGCCGTCGCTGACACCGCATCTCTTCCCTGGTGATTTCAACCGGCGTACCGGACCACGCGTCGTCCTCGGCATCCCAATCGCCTACCGCTTCGGCAATACGATCGCTGCGGCGGTGACACTCAACATCAGCCGCGGCGGCGTCGCCGTTCGCACCACCAACCCTCTGCAGGCAGGCGTGACCGTCAGAGCCCGTTTCCGCATTCCGATGGGCAAGAAGGACATCGACGTGGAATCGAAAGTCGCCTGGAGCAACCGGCGCGTCGGCATGGGCCTGGAGTTTCTCAACATCGGCGCGGACGATCAGCAGGCGATTGCTGCGTACGTCGACTCGCATTTCTTCACCAATCGCAAAGCCTAAGCACCGTTATCGTGCGCGCAGCAGGCGCAGCGCGTTCGCCACGACGATGACGGTAGCGCCGGTGTCGGCGAGCACCGCCATCCAGAGCGTTGCGATGCCGCCAATCGCCAGTGCCAGGAAGGCTGCCTTCAAGAAGAGAGAAATGGCGACGTTCGTCTTGACGTTCCGCATGGTGGCGCGCGAAAGACGAAGCGCGTAAGGCAACTTCACGAGTTCGTCGGACATCAGCGCGACGTCCGCGGTCTCGAGCGCCGCGTCCGAGCCGGCCGCGCCCATCGCGACGCCAACATCCGCCGCGGCGAGCGCAGGCGCATCGTTGACGCCGTCGCCAACCATCATCAGCGCCCCGTGCCTGGCGCGAAGCGACTCCACCAGTTCCTGTTTTTGCTCCGGCAACAAGCCGGCGTAGTACTCGTCCACATTCAACTCACGCGCAATGGCAGCCGCGGTTTCCTCATGATCCCCCGTCAGCATCGCGATTGCCGGCACATGCTGCCCGCGCAGCAGCTCGATGGCTTCGCGCGCCGTCTCACGCGGACGATCGGCGACCGCGATGGCGCCCAGCATCGCCCCGTCGGCGGCGACAAATACCAGCGACTTGCTTTCGCCGCGCAGCCGTTCCGCATCGGGCCATGGATTCGGCATTTCGATGCCGTAGTTCTCGACCAACCGTTCATTGCCGATCGCCACCAGCCGGCCGTCTACTTCGCCTTCGGCGCCCATTCCTGGAAGCGACAAGAATCGCCGGACGGCAGGCAGTTCACGCATCAGTGCCTGTGCGTGCCGTGTAATCGCGGCTGCCACCGGATGCGCCGAGCGTGCCTCCACCGCCGCCGCAAGGCGAATGACGTCGAGCGCCATCGCTTTGCCGACGACTGCGACATCCGTGACATCGAGCTGGCCTTTCGTCAGCGTGCCTGTCTTGTCGAAGGCGATGATGCGGATTTCGGACAGCCGCTCGAGGGACGTGCCTCCCTTGATGAGCACGCCGTGGCGAGCGGCGGTGGACAGCGCCGCGACAATCGAGACAGGCGTCGAAATCACGAGCGCACAGGGGCACGCGATCACCAGCAGTACCAGCGCGCGATACACCCATGTTTCGACCGAGCCAGCCTCAAACAGTGGTGGGAACACCGCAACAGCCGCCGCGAGCACGAGCACAATGGGCGTATAGACGCGCGCAAAGCGGTCGACGAACGATTGCACCGGCGCGCGCCGCGACTGCGCGGTTTCGACGAGGTGAATGATGCGCGCCAGTCGGCTATCGCGTCCGAGCCGCAGCACCCCGACCTCGAGCGCACCGTGCCCGTTGATCGTCCCCGCGTACACTTCGTCGCCCGGCACTTTGTCGATGGGCCGTGACTCCCCCGTGAGCGGCGCTTCGTTCACGTCGCTGCGCCCGCCGAGGACGATGCCGTCGAGCGGAACCTTCTCGCCCGGCCGGACGATGATTTCGTCGCCAGTGGCGACGGCATCGACAGCGACCCGCTGCTCGCGACCGTTCCGCCGCACCAGCGCCTCGCGTGGCGCCAGATCGATCAGCGCGCGGATCGCTTGGCGCGCGTGCTCCATCGTTCGCACCTCGAGCCATTGCGCCACCGCGAACAGGAACACCACGCTTGCCGCCTCGGGCCAATCGCCAAGCGCGAGGGCGCCAGCGACGGCAATCACCATGAGGACGTTGATGTCGAGGGTTCGGGAGCGCGCGGCCGTCAGGCCCCGCCGCAGCGGATAGACGATGCCGGCAGCCACAGCGGCGAGATAGAGCGGAAGCGCCGCGCGTGCTACTCCCATCACGTCCAGCACGGCCGCCGACGCGAGCAAGCCGCCGCAGGCGAGCATGAGCTTCCATCGCCACGCGAGGGCCGAACCGCCGAGCATCGGTTCCTCGTGCTCGAGCCACATCCGCATGCCGGTCTCGCCGACCGCGTCGACGATCGCCGAGGTCGTCAGTTTCGCCGCGTCGTACTTGACGTGCAGCCGCTGCCCGATCAAATCCGCTGACAGCGCCTCCAGCCCGACGAGCGGCTTCAGGCGTCGCTCGAGGATGACCACCTCCTCGTTGCAGTCCATTCCCTCGACGCGGAACACGGCTTCCGCGTGAAGCTCGCATACGGTGCAGGTGGGGGTCTCGGTAGCCATCCTCTTGACGAAGACTCTGTTCCTATCTTGCCGGATCCAGACCAAGTGAGGGGCGCCGACGTCCGAAAGGCGGGTCCCGAAGCACCCTTTGTCCCCCCAATCCCTTCCGGGCGTGGCGGGTACGTATAATCAATCGTTTTCCCGTAAATTATTCCGGATTCCTTACCGTAAGAACCGGGCGGAGGCGCTTCTGTGATCGAGGTTGAACATCTAACCAAACGCTACGGCCCTGTCACCGCGGTGGACGACATCAGTTTCAGCGTCCAGCGGGGTGAGATTCTCGGGTTTCTCGGCCCCAACGGCGCCGGCAAGACGACCACCATGCGGGTGCTCACCGGCTACATGCCCCCTACCGACGGCAAGGCCGTCGTGGCCGGCTACGACGTATTCGAGCAGCCAATTGAGGCCAAGCGGCGAACCGGCTACCTTCCGGAAACGCCGCCGCTCTATCCGGACATGACGGTTCGCGACTACTTGTCGTTTGTGGCGCGCATCAAAGGCGTCCCTCGCGGCGAGCGAACGGCCCGCGTCAACGAGATGATGGAGAAGACCCGCGTTTCCGACGTAGCGGACCGTCACTGCGGCAAGCTGTCGAAAGGGTACCGGCAGCGCGTCGGCCTGGCACAGGCGCTGATGCACAACCCCGACGTGCTCATCCTCGACGAGCCGACGGCGGGTCTTGACCCGAAGCAAATCATCGAAACGCGCCAGCTGATCAAAGCGCTGGCCGGCGACCACACGATCATCCTCAGCACGCACATCCTGCCGGAAGTGAGCCAGACGTGTCAGCGCGTGGTCATCATCAATCGAGGAAAGGTCGTCGCGGTTGACACACCTGACAACCTCACCTCGCGGCTGCGGGGCTCGGAGACGATGTACCTGCAGGTGGATGCGGCAGGCGCCGACGTGGCGTCGGTGCTGCAGCGTGTTTCGGGCGTGACGCGCGTCGCGATCACTGATACCAAACAGCAGATTGTCGGGTACGAAGTGGACAGCGAGACGGGCCGCGACGTGCGGCGTGAGCTGGCCGCCGCCATCGTTGGACGGGGCTGGGGGCTGCTCGAGATGCGGCCGATGCGTCTCAGTCTCGAAGAGATCTTCCTGCACGTCACGACGGAAGAGACGTCGGCCACCGCCGCTGCCGCCACGGAAGCCGAAATGGCAAGCTCAGAGGAGCTGGTGCAATGAACAATATCCTCGCGATTGCGCACAAGGAGTTGAAGTCGTATTTCTCGACACCGATTGCCTATGTCGTGATCGGCTTCTTCGCGCTGCTCTTCGGTTACTTCTTCTACGCGATGCTGGTGATCTTCAACCAGCAGAGCGCCCAGTTCGGCGGCGTCGAAGGCGGCGCGGTGGACATCAACCAGCAGCTGATTCGCCCGCTGTTCCTCAACGCGAGCGTGATCCTGCTGTTCGTGCTCCCGCTCATCACGATGCGGACCTATTCCGAGGAAAAGCGGTCCGGCACGATTGAGCTCCTGCTCACCTCGCCGGTTACCGACGTGGAGATCATTCTTGGGAAGTTCCTCGGCGCGATGGCGCTCTACGCGGCGATGCTGGCGATTACCGTCATCCACATGCTCCTGCTCTTTTCGTACGCCAACCCCAAGCCGGAATGGACGGTGCCTGTCATCGGCTATGTCGGGCTGCTGCTGATGGGCGGCTGCTTCATTTCGGTGGGCCTCCTTATTTCGAGCCTGACAAAGAACCAGATTGTGTCCGGCATGGTCACCTTCGCGGTGTTTCTGCTGTTGTGGGTGATCAATTGGATCGCGTCATTCACCGGGCCGACCACCCAGAGCGTGTTGAACTACCTGTCGATTACGGACCACTTCGACGACTTCACACGCGGCATTCTGGATACCAAGCACTTCATTTACTACTTCAGCGTGATGTCGTTCGGGCTGTTCCTGACCGCGCGCTCGGTTGATACCGAGCGTTGGAAGGGCTAACGGCCTCTCTCAACAGTTGCAGTAACCATGATCAAGAACATTCTGAATATCGTTGGCTGGCTCGGCACCGCGCTCGTCGTCGCAGCCGTCGCTGTGCGTTTCGTCAGACCGGAGTGGGATCAGTACGCCATCTACGGCGCGTGGGCGGGACTGGCGTGCGTGGTGCTCTACACGCTCGGCCAGTGGCGCGAGATTGCGGACTATTTCCGTCGCCGCAACGCCCGCTACGGCGCCATCGCGAGCGTGAGCGTCCTCGTCTTCCTCGCCATTCTCGTGGCGGTGAACTATCTCTCGTTCCGGCAGAACAAGCGCTGGGACCTGACGAAGAACAAGCAATACACGCTGTCAGAGCAGACGGTGAAGCTGCTGCAGAATCTCGATGCGCCGGTGAAGTTCCTCGTGTTCGATCGTGCGGACAGCTTCGACCGCTTCCGCAGCTCGCTCGAAGAATACAAATACCAGTCGCCATCCAAGGTGGACGTTCAGTACATCGACGCGGACAAGCGGCCGGTCGAGGCAAAGCAGTACCAGGTGCAGAGCTACGGCACGGTCGTTCTCGAGTACAAGGGTCGCACCGAGCGCGTCACGTCGCCGGAGGAACAGGAGCTGACGACGGGGCTCGTCAAGGTGCTCAATCCGAACAAGAAGAAGGTCTATTTCCTGGGGGGCCACGGCGAGCGCGATCCGGATAACAGCGAGCGCGACGGCTACAGCGCGGTGAAAACCGCGCTCGGCGCGGACAACTACGAAGTTGCCAAGCTCGTGCTCGCCCAGGAGAAAGATGTACCTGCCGACGCCTCTGTCGTCGTCATCGCTGGTCCGAAGACCGATCTGTTCCAGAACGAAGTCGACATGCTGCAGCGCTTCCTCAAAAAAGGTGGGCACGTGCTGGTGCTGGTCGATCCGCCGGACGAGAAGGCGCAGGCGACGCCCGTGCTCGACGCGTTCCTGAAGGACTGGGACTTCCAGGCTGACAAGGACATCGTCGTCGATGCGAGCGGGATGGGACAGTTGATTGGGACCGACGCATCGGTGCCGGTCGTTGCGAGCTATCCGTCTCACCCGATCACGGACCGGTTCAACGTCATCACCGCCTTTCCACTTGCGCGCTCGATCACGCCCATTCTGCCCGCCTCGAACGGGCGCGCCGCGGTGCCGATCATTCAGACCAGCGCCCGGAGCTGGGCGGAAACCGACATGGCGCAGCTGCAGTCGGGTCGCGTCGAGTTGAACGCCGACAAGGGTGACAAAGCGGGGCCAGTGACCATCGGCGCGGTGACCGCGACCAATGCCACCGACGCCCCGAAGGATGCCTCGAAGCCGGACCAGCGGCCGCCGGAATCCCGTTTCGTCACCATCGGCGACTCGGACTTCGCGGCCAACTACGCGGTCCGAATTCAGGGCAATCAGGATCTGTTCCTGAACATGATCAACTGGCTTGCGCAGCAGGAGAACCTGATTGCGATTCGACCGAAGCCGCCTAGCGACAGCCGCTTGACCATCACGCAGCGGCAGGCGACCGCAACCCTGTGGGCGTCGCTGCTGGTAATCCCGGCGCTGGTGTTCGGCACGGGCGTCTACACGTGGTGGAGGAAACGCTGACGTGAGAGGACTGAAGTCGACAATCGCGCTGGTCGTGGTGCTGATTGGTCTCGTCGCGTACATCTATTTCGTCGACTCGAAGAAACCGGCCTCCGATGCGCCGGAAGCGAAGGCGAAAGCGTTCACGGTAGACGCCGATCAGATCGAGGAAATTCACATCAAGCCCGCGTCCGGCGATGCCTCGCGTGTGCAGAAGGCCAACGGCACGTGGCAACTGGTCGAACCGGAAAAGGCGGAGGCAGATCAGGGTCAGGTGTCGAACGCCGCCACGAGCCTGGCGACACTCGAGATCAATCGTGTCGTCGATGAGAACCCGTCGGATCTTTCGCAGTACGGTTTGAATCCGCCCAAGGCGGAGATCGCGTTCCGGGCGAAGGGACAGAAAGACACGCATCAACTGCTGCTCGGCGAGAAGTCCGCAACGGGCGGTGACCTCTATGCCAAGACACCCGATCAGAAGCGCGTGTTTCTGATCTCCGCGTACCTCGAAAACACGTTCGAGCGGACCCCCTTCGACCTGCGCGACAAAGCGGCGCTGAAGTTCGACCAGTCGAAAGCCGACGGGATCGAGATCGTGCACAACGGAACGACGGCGCTTGCCAAGAGCGGTACCGAATGGGCGCTGAGCAAGCCGTACAAAGCGCGGGCCGATTTCGCGGGCGCTGAAGCGGTGCTGACGTCGCTCTCGTCGCTGCAGATGCAGAAGATTGTCGAGAACGAGGCCAAGGACCTTGCCAAATACGGACTCGACAAGCCCGACGCCACAATCACCGTCAACGGCGGCAGCACGCGCGCATCGCTGGCGCTTGGAAAGAAGGACGGCGATTCGGTCTACGCGCGCGACCTGTCGCGGCCGATGGTGTTCACGATTGCCGCGATGACGGCGGGCGATCTCGAAAAGGACGCCGGCACGCTGCGCCGCAAGGACATGTTCGATGGACGCTCGTTCAACGCGACGCGTGTGGAACTGAAGCGCGGCGCGGAGACGTTGTCCTTCGACAAGTCGAAAGGGAAGGACGGCAAGGACGTCTGGAAGAACGCGGCGGGCAAGGAAGTCGATGCCATGAAGGTGGACGACATGCTGACGAAGCTGTCGAACATCCGCGCGCAGTTGTTCCAGGATCGCGTCGATCCGGTGTTGAAGATGCCGACGCTGGTCGCCACACTCAAACTGGACAACAACATGATGGAGACCGTGACCTTCGCGCGCAGCGGCAATGCCGTGCTCGCCAGCCGCGAAGGCGAACCCGGAAGCGCCACGGTTGAAGTGATGGCGTTCAATGATGCGATGTCCGCGATTGACGCCGTCAAATAGCGCCGCGCGCGTTTTCCTCGTCACGTTTCTCATCACGGCCGGATGTGCCAAAGCGCCTCCGGCCGTTGTCACATCTCCCCCGGGACCAGTCGACAAGCTCGGCGCACTGCGAAGCGATCTCGCGGCGATCACGAAGATGCCCGGCGTCCAGCGGGCGACCTGGGGCATCGCGGTGCAGTCCCTCGCTCGCAACCAGCGTCTCTTCGATCTCAATCCACAGACCTTGATGGTGCCCGCCTCGGTCGCAAAGCTCATAAGCGTCGCGACGGCGTCCGACGCGGTCGGATGGGACTACCGGTTCACGACGACACTCCGTTCGACGGGCGCAATCGAGGGTGGCGTGCTGCATGGTGATCTGCTCGTCGTTGGCGGGGGGGACCCGGCCATCGGCGGCCGCGGCGGCGACGATTTTTCCAGGTGGGTTGACGCGCTCAAGAGCGCGGCCATTCATCGCGTCGACGGTCGTGTGGTCGGGATCGACGATGCCTTCGAAGAGCCGCGGCCGGGGTTTGCGTGGTCGTGGGATGATCTCGGCTACTCCACCGGCGCCGTATTCGGGGCGCTGAACCTCGCGGAAAACCGATTGTCGGTGACCGTCACGCCCGGTGCCGTTGCGGGCGCACCGACCAGTCTCGCCTACAGCGTCGACGCTCAGGACTTGCCAATCACGAATCGCAGCGTGACAGGGCCAGCAGGCAGTGCGCCGCTTGTATGGCCCGAAATGCGTCCCGGTGAAGACGTGCTGACGATCGCCGGCTCCGTGCCGGTCGGAGGAATGTCGGCGAGCCTGCTGGTGTCGGCAGGAAACCCCACCATGTGGTTCGCGCGGATGCTCCGCCGGCGTCTGATCGCATCAGGCATCGACGTCACGGGGCCCGCGGCCGATGGGGACAACATCAGCATCCCGCCGCCCGAGACTGCGGCCATTCTCTACACCTACCGTTCGCATCCGCTGTCCGATGTCGTCCAGCCGCTGCTGAAAGACAGCATCAATTTGTACGGCGAGGCGGTGCATCGGCTCAACGCATCGGGCCCGCTGCCGCACACCAACGATCAGGCGCTCGACGGGATCAAGCAGCGGATGTTGTCGTGGGGGATTTCCACCGACGGCTTTCAGATTGTCGATGGCTCCGGCCTGTCGCGGCGGGATGTGCTCTCGCCGGAAGCGCTGCTGACGGTGCTGATGAGGATGTACGACCCTGCAGGCGTCTCGCCCTGGATGCGCGCGCTGCCGGTGGCCGGCGTCGACGGCACCCTGTCCGCTCGCATGAAGGGAACTCCAGGGGAGAATAACGTCCGCGCCAAGACCGGGACGATGTCGAACGTCCGCTCGCTGGCCGGGTACGTCACCACTCGCGACGGCGAGGCGCTCGTTTTTACGTGCATCGTGAACAACTTCGAGGGTACCGGTGCCCAGGCCAACGCGGCGCTCGACGCGATCGCCGTCCGTCTTGCGTCGTTTTCAAGGTAGGAATACGCTAACGCGCGTCTGGAGGGTTGCTGCGATGCGTAAAGCCGCAAGCGTGTTTGGACTCGTTTCCCTGGTCGTCGTCCTTTCCAGCCTGGGGCTGCGTTCGCAGGCACAACCAGCGCAGGCACTGGACGAAGGTGGCGCGCCGGTTTTCAAGGTCGATCCATTCTGGCCGAAGTGGCTGCCGAACAAGTGGAGCATGCAGCAGGTGACCGGCATCGGCATCGACCCGAGCAACGATCACATCTGGTTCCTGAATCGCGCAGCGGCGGCGAATCCGGACGAAACGGGCGGTGCCAACGGTCGCCTCGACTGCTGCATCCAGGGTCCCGAGCTGATCGAGGTCGATCAGGAGGGGAACGTCGTCCGCGCATGGGGCGAAAAGGGCAAGACTGAGAAGTGGCCTGCCGCGCTGCAGACGGTCATCGTCGATTCGAAGGGCTTCGTCTGGGTCGCGGGCACTGGCGCCCAGGACAGCATCCTGAAGTACTCGAAGGACGGGAAGCTGGTGTGGGACTTCGGCCATCGTCCGCCGGCCGATGCCAAGGACTTCAAAGAGACCAATCAGATGACCGATGCGTTCGTCAGCAAGGGACGCTTCCAGCTCGACGAACAGACCAATGAGATCTACATCATCAATCAGCGGCGCGTGCTCGTATACGACATGAACACCGGCGCGTTCAAGCGCGGATGGGGCGGGCACGGGATGCCGCTCAGCGAAATCACCAACGATCCGCTGCCGAAGTACAAGTGGACGGGCGGCCCGCCGACCGAGGAAAAGAATCTCGTTCCCGACCTGCACTTCGTCGAGATCTCGAAGGACCGCAAGGTCTACGTGGGCGAACGCGGCCAGAACCGTATCGAGGTCTTTACGACCGACGGGAAGTTCCTGCAGGAGTTCTACGTGTCGCCGAACACGCCGTCACAGCGCGCCGAGGACTGTGGTGGTCTGTACAGCAAGGACTTCCCGCCGTGCGGGACCACCTACAAGCTGGCGATCTCGCGCGATGCGCAGCAGAAATATCTCTACGTGGCTGACGGCACCAACGACAAGGTGTGGATCCTCGAGCGCGCCAGCGGCAAAACCATCGGCAGCTTCGGCAGAAACGGCACGTATGCCGGGCAGTTCCACTGGATCAACGCGATCGTGATCGACTCGAAGGGCAACATCTACACGGGCGAGGTGGAGGAGAACAAGCGCATCCAGAAGTTCGTGCCCGTTCTCGCAAACGCTCGCCGCTAACGTGCGTCTGGCTTCGGAGTTGTCGGTGGGGTCCGGCTTCGGCCGGACCCGCCTCTCGTGATCATCGTCCACGAGCTCTCTGAAGCGGACCTTCCCGCCGCCGTTGGCATCGTCGCGCGCGGCATGCGCGACAACCCGCTCCACATCGCAGCGTTGGGTAGCGACGCCACTCAACGCGTCAAACGGCTCACCGGAATGTTCAGCGTGGCATTGCCCCTTGTGTTGTCCAAAGGCGTCCTGCTCGGTGCATTCGAGGAGGGAACGTTAGTCGGCATTGCAGGAATGCTCGCGCCCGGTCAATGCCAGCCGACGCTGATCGAGAAGCTCACATTGGCGCCGCGCATTGTTCCGGGCGTCGGGTTCGACGCCGCAGCGAAGGTTCGGAGCTGGCTCGATCAGTGGGCCAGGTACGATCTGCCACAGCCGCACTGGCATCTTGGACCCGTTTCCGTCGATGCGCACCTGCAGGGAACCGGGATTGGAACACGGTTGATGAACGAGTACTGCGCGCGTGTGGATGCCACGCACGCCAACGGCTATCTCGAGACCGACAAGCCCACGAACGTGACGTTCTACGAGAAGTTCGGCTTCGAGACCATCGCCTCGGGGGCGGTACTCGACACACCGAACTGGTTCATGAAGAGGTCGGCTCGATAGGAAATCCCAAGCGGGATTTACCGAGTCAGCGGCGCCAGACGCGGCGTGGCGGGTGAGGAATCGCTGCTCACCGTTTCCGGCGTCAGCGACAGTTCGACCGTCTCGCCGAGCTTCACTTCCACGACTTGACGCTTCTCGGCACCAGCGGAGTCCCTGACGACGATCTCGCGCGTGCCGATTGGGACATGCAGTGCCTCCAGCGGAGCGACGCCGATGCGCTCACCCTCAATGAAGACTTCAGCACCCGGAATCGTGGCGATACGAACTTCGGCCGACGGGAGAGCAACCGTGTACGGAAGAACGTGACCAGCAGGAATCGTCAGACTAGCGATTGCCCGGTAGTGGAACCGTTCGCTGACGAATTCGATCTGATGTGTACCGTTGGCGAGGAGTAGCTGACCGTCTTCGGTGGTGCCGATACGCTTGCCGTCTGCGTAGACCTCCATCGGGATCCGTGAGAACGCCGTCAAAAAACCAGGGCCGGTGATTGCCACCGCCTTGTCGTCAGGACGATGAGCGGCGGGAAGGACGGCAGGCACGGCAACGGGAGCCGCGGCCGGGGCTGGAGCGGTGACGATCTCGACTTGCGGCAGCACGCGCCCAGCGACCGTGAGAGCGCTGCGCGTCACGTCGGGGGCCGCGGCAATCGCTTGTTTCGCAGCCGCCTTCGCGGCGTTCTGCGCCGAGTCGACCAGGGCTGTCGAGCTCCGAGCCGCGGTCGATACGGCGCTGGGCAGCAACAGCAAACCAAGGCCGATCAACAGCGCGATGAGCGCGACGATCGCCGCGATGCGCCACCGAACGTCATGCGAAGAGCGTGGCGCAGGCGCGTTCGTTTCAGCATCTGCAGTTCGTAAGCTCGCATCGTGACGAAGCCGCTCGAGCTCGGTCGCGAGCCGTTGGTCGGCCTCGCGCCGCACGCGCTCGACTTCATTTTTCACGCGGCGGTTGATTTCGGCCTCGACGTGCGACGGGTCGGGTGTTAGTGCCTTCGGTGCGTGCGGTTCGGGCGACTCCGCCGGGAAGTCGTTCCAGCCCGCGAGCTCCGACTGATCGTGCGCCGCGCTGATCAGGGTCGCCATCGCGCTGACACGATCTTTTTCGGCCGCCGCCAGACACATTCGGATGTCGTACGCCGCCTTATCCTGGGCGCCAGGTTCGCTCAATTTCGCTATTTGCAGCGTGCGCACGCCGGCCCCGCCTGAAAGCGATCCGAGGTGAGCAGCCGCCTGGTCGCGCTCGGCTTGCGGAACGTTGCGGCCGAACACAAGGACGTCGGGCATCCGCTGGTTCATCGCGACAATGGCCGCCTGCATCGTCGGGACAATGGTCAGGTTGGCGCCGAGTTTTCGGCGGACGACGGATGTGAGCGGATCCGTCTGAGACGCGTCGGGCTCGAGCGCGAGGACGAGATTCATATGGAGGAGGTGCTTCTGCCGTTCAATCGATATGCCGCGCAATTCCATCGAAAATGGCCGCGGCACGGCGTATTGGCGTGACGGTCCTGGAAGATCGGTTACGAAAGTGAAAGCGGCCCGTTCGCGAGCAACTGCCGTGTGACTCGCAGGATCTCCGACAAATTGCCGCCAAACCCGCCGCCCTGGGCGAGATCGGCTTTGCCCCCACCGCGGCCGCCAAAACGCGTCCTCAATTCGTTGACGACAGCCGTTGCATCCACGGACATGCCAGGCGAGCGCGCAATGACGACTGGATATGATGACTCGGTGGAAAACAACGCGACCACGGCATTCGCCTGCGCCGCGATGTGGGTCGCGATTGTCTTGAGGCCGGTCGTATCCCACCCGTCGAGCGCCTCCACAATGATCAGCGCCGCCCCGCTGCCGATCTCAGAGGCGCCAATGAGACGCGCGGCCTCGTGAGACGCCAGCGCCTCCTGAAACCTTCGCAGCGTGCGACGAAGATCTTTTGTCTCGGCCTGCATCCGCTCGATGGCGGCGGGTAACTCGCGGGGAAGCACCGAGAGCAGACGCACGCTGCCGGCAACGGCGTCTCGCAGCGACTGGAAGGCTCGAATCGCCCGGGATCCGCAGGCGAACGTCACGCGTGTGCCGCCCTTGAACTTCTCGGCGGCTGTGACGACGAGCGACCCGATGGCTCCTGTCCTGGACACGTGCGTCCCGCCGCATGCCGACAGATCGAAATCCTTCACTTCGATCAGTCTCAGCGTCCCTTCGCGCGCCGGGTCCTTGCGCAGCGGCAGCGCCGCCGCGTGCTCGGACGTGACGAAGCGAATCGCGACCTCGCAGTTCTCGGAGACGATGCGATTGGCTTCTCCCTCCGCGCGCGCAATCTGTTCCCATGACGCCTCGCGCTGGAGATCGATCGTGGAGGCATCCGAGCCCATGTGAAAGCTGACCGTGCGGTTCTCGAAGAGCCGATCGAACGCCGCGGACAGAATGTGCTGCCCGGTGTGCTGCTGCATGTGGTCGAACCGGCGCGTCCAGTCGATTTCGGCGCGAACCATCGTGCCTTCGGCTGCAGGCGCCGAAAGGATGTGCACCACGTCATCATCGAAATCGATTGTCTCGATGACCTCGATCGCGGAGGCCCTACCCACCTCGAACAGCTTGCCGGTATCGAATGGCTGGCCACCTGATGTCGGATAGAACGCGCTTCTATCGAGCAGTGCGGCAGGCCGGTCGTCGTGCACAAACGCTTTCGTGACCGAGGCCTCGAAACCGCGGCAGTACGGATCGGTGTAATAGATGCGCGAGGTCACGCCGCTTCCGCGGACGTTGCCGGGAGTTCGAAGTAGAAGATGGCGCCGCCGGCAGAGGCGCTGCGATAGCCGATGCGGCCGCCGAGCGAGTCGATGATGCCGTAACTGATCGAGAGGCCGAGGCCGGTACCCTGCCCAACGGGTTTTGTCGTGAAGAACGGCTGGAACAGCTTCGCTTCGTTGTCGGGCGGAATGCCCGGCCCGGTATCCTCGACTTCAAGAAGGACGCGGCCTTCGATGTCGCACGCGCGGATCGTGATGCGCCCGGGGAGCCGGCCGGAGGCAAGGATGGCCTGTTCCGCGTTGACGACAAAATTCAGGAGCACCTGCTGGAGCTCGGTGATAACGGCAGACACGTACAGCGTCGATCGATCCTCGATGCGAAGCTCAATCTGCTCGGATTCGAGGCGCCGCTGCCGCAGTTCCGCGACCGAGCTGATCACGTCGACCAGACGAACGGGCGCCGCCTCGCCCGGCTGCTGCCGCGCGAACATCGCCAGGTTGCGGATGATGTTGCACGCGCGGGCGCTTTCCTTCTGAATCAGCCGCAAATCGTCTTTGACCGACTCGGGCACGTCGGCCTGCATCTGCAGCAGCTCGGCAAAGCCGAGAATCGCCTGCAGCGGATTGTTGATTTCATGCGCCACGCCGGACACGAGCTGGCCTACCGCGGCAAGGCGTTCCTGCCGGATCACCTGCCGTTGCAGCGACTGCAGCTCCTCGCGCATGTGCCGCTCCTCGGCCATCTGCCCGTCCAGCGCGCTGCGGGTGTCGTTGAACCGGCGCAGCATCAGGTCGAATGCGTCCTGCAGCTCCGCGAATTCGCGGGTCGGCATCGGACGCCGCTCCACGGGGGTGAAGTCGCCGGCGCCGATCCGTTGCGCCGCGGTCTCGAGGTGCGTAAGCGAGTTGGCGAGTCGCCGCGACAGACCGAATGCCACGATCAGCCAGCCGGCGAGGCCGAATGCCAGGATGGCGAAGCTGCGCGCCCACAGCGACGCCGCGCGATTGCGCGCAAGCGACATTGGCATTCCAACACTGACGACCCATGGCGCGTTGTCGATATTTGCTTCGCTGTAAATTCGACGGATGCCGTCGATTCCGGTTCGCTCCGTCGGCGCCCGATCGTAATTGACGGGACGCAGGTCGCTCGGCAGCAGCTGACCGGTGTATCGATCCGCGTGCAGACTGCGCGCGAGCAGCCGGCCGTCCTGATCGACGACGTTCACCACCGAGCCGTCAGGAACAGGGATGGCGCCTACGGACTCCTGCAGCGTCTTCAGGTCGATGAAGAACCCGAGGGCGCCGACGATCTGTTGCGTGTCATCGCGCACCGGGTATCCGAGGACGATGTAATGAACACCGGATGGACCGACATAGAGCGGCGACACGACCCGTTTGCCGGAATGGAACACCCTGCCCCACCATTCGGTCGCGCCAACCTTCATTTCGTCACCGTCGGTTGATGACATCGCGTGTGCGACGACCTCTCCAGACGGGCGAACGATGTCGATGCACGCAATGCTCGAATGACCCCCGATGATTCTGCGGATGAGGACTTCCGCGAGCGCAGGATTCAGCGTGCGAATCTCAGGGTTCGACACGAGATTCGCGGCGGTGCCGTCAAGGTATGTCAGATCGCGATTGATGTAGGCCGCCGTCGTATACGCGACGAGGCGGGTCTGGTCGCCGAGCTCGGTCGCGCGCTCGCGGAAGGTGCTCATGCCGGACCAGATGGCCGCGGCGACCACCGGTACCAGGAGCAGCCCGATTGCAATGGCCAACTGGCGCTGAAGGGAGAGGGACCAGAACGACCGCATTCGCCCGTACCCTTATCGGCCGACGAGCGGATCCGCCACACCGGCCTCAGCGAAACCGGCCGCCCGCAACTGGCAACTATCACAGTGTCCGCAGGGGCGACCATCAGGAGCAGGGTCGTAACAGCTGTGTGTCAGGCCGTAATCGAGTCCCAGCGCCTGACCCTTCCGGACAATGTCGGCTTTCGACAGCATCTGCAGCGGCGCGTGAATGCGGAACGAACCTCCCTGGACGCCTGTGGCGGTCGCCAGCGACGCGAGCCGCTCGAACGCCGCAATGTACTCGGGCCGGCAGTCCGGGTACCCCGAGTAATCGAGTGCGTTGACGCCGATGAAGATGTCGCCGGCGCCGAGCACTTCCGCCCAGCCCAACGCGAGCGACAGAAAGACGGTGTTCCTCGCCGGGACGTAAGTGGGGGGAATATCCGTGCTCGAAATCGCGCGATCTTTAGGAACGGGACCGTCGCCGGTGAGCGCGGAGCCGCCGAACGCGGAGAGATCCACATCGAGCTCGATATGACGCTCGACACCCAAAGCGGCCGCGACGTCCCGCGCCGCCGCAATCTCGCGCACGTGACGCTGCCCATAGCGCACCGTCAACGCGTAGAGCTGAAACCCTTCAACCTTTGCAATGGCCGCCGCAGTATACGAATCGAGACCGCCGCTCAGCAGCACCACCGCAGGCATCTGTGATTTGTGATTCGTGATTTGTGATTGTGCGGTCATCGCGAGACAAATCACAAATCGCTGGTCACAATCGCGACGCTTACACTCCCCGCGTCGCTGGATCCCAGATGTACTTGTGAAGCTGCAATTGGACTCGAACCGGAAGGTTGTCGGCGAGCACCCATTCAGAAAGGGTACGGGCATCCATCACGCCGTGAACAGGCGAGAAATGAATGGCGGCCGCGCGACCGGCGAGATCGTGACGCGCGACGATCTCGCGTGCGTATTCGTAGTCGGTCCGATCCGTGATGACGAACTTCACCTCGTCGTGCGGCTGCAGCCGCTCGAGGTTCGACCAGTCGTTCTTCTCCGACTCGCCGCTGCCTGGACACTTCACATCCAGAATGGTCACGACGCCGGCTGGAACGCGTGCGGTGCTGCGGTGACCGCCGGTCTCGAGAAGGACGGTTCGTCCGCGCGCAAGCAAGCTTTCCATCAACGGGTACACGTCGGCCTGCAGCAGCGGTTCGCCCCCGGTTACTTCGACGAGAGGACACCGGTACGAGTCGACCTCGGCGAGGACGCTGTCCAGCGAGCGCTTGGCCCCTTCGTGAAACGCGTACGCCGTGTCGCACCATGAGCAGCGCAGATCGCACGCCGTCAGCCGCACGAACACACACGGCCGCCCCGCGTAACTCGACTCGCCCTGGACGGAGTAGAAGATCTCGTTGATGGTGAGCATCGATCAGGTATCAGGTATCAGGTATCAGGTATCAGGCGTGGTCTAGGTATTCAGGCCTGAAACCCTATCAGGCTAAAGCCTGGACCACCCCTGAAACCCGATACCTGATACCTGATTGTAAGATCCCTCCGAATGGGTGACGTCCGTGTCGGCACGTCGGGCTGGAACTACCCCTCGGGAAAAGGGACGTGGAACGGCCTCTTCTATCCGAAGACGCGATCGAAGCGCCAGGGCACGGACCGATTCGACGAACTCGCGTTCTATGCGGAGCATTTCGATACGGTCGAGGTCAACACCACGTTTTACGGGCAGCCCCGTGCTGACGTGACCCGCGGGTGGGCTGCTCGGACGCCGTCCGGATTCGACTTCTCGCTCAAGCTCTATCAGAAGTTCACGCACCCGAAGATGTTCAAGGAGGCGGCGTTGAAGAGCGCACCCGGCGCGGAAGGCGAACTGCTCGATCTCCTCGCGCAGGTGACCCGAGCGGACATCGATGACTTCCGCGCCGGCATCGATCCGCTGGCCGCAGCAGGCAAGGTCGGTGCGCTGTTGGCGCAGTTTCCGCCAAGTTTCAAGGATTCACCGCAGTCGCGCGACTACCTCGCACAGCTGCTCCGAGCCTTTGCCGAGTACCCGGTGGCCGTGGAGCTACGACACCGGAGCTGGAGCGATGCGATCGCTGAAACACTCTCGCTCCTCAATGCGTTCGGTGCAGCGTGGGTGCAAATCGACGAGCCGAAGTTCCGTTTCTCGATTCGGCAGAACTATCTGCCCAATGTGAAGAGCTTCTACTACATGCGGCTGCACGGTCGGAACGCCGCGCAGTGGTGGAAGCACGATAAGAGCGAAGACCGGTACAACTATCTCTACTCGGCCGCCGAACTGCGGGAATTTTCAGAAACCGCGAGCGCCGCAAAGGAGCTGGTGAAGAAGTCCTACCTGTACGCCAACAACCACTTTTCGTCGAAGTCGGTCGTCAACGCGGTGATGTTGAAGGCGCAGCTGGAACAACCGATCGACGGTGAGTATCCGGAACCGCTCGTGGAGAAATATCCGGAGCTCGGGGAAACGTTGGCGGGCCAGATGGGCCGGCTCAAGCCGGCCCCTACGAAGGATGGCTCTACGACGCGGGTTCCGGTCGTAAAGTGACTCTGACGATCCTATCGGTAACGGCCAGTTTGCGAACGACGTCCATTCCGGAGATGACCTGGCCGAACACCGTGTACTGACCATTCCACTTCGGCTGCGCGGACAGCGAGATGAACATCTGGCTGTCAGCTTCCCGGGCGTCGCCGGGATGCGCCATCGACACGGAGCCGACTTTGTGCTGCCGCTTGTTGTTGAACTCGGCAATGCCGATCGACTTGCCGCTGCCCGCATCGAAACCGCGACCCCACCACGCCTGCTTCGTCATGTCGCGCGTCTGCGGATCGCCGAACTGCACGAGCTGGTTCGGCACGATGCGAAGGATTCGCTGTCCGTTGTAAAAGTTGCGCTTGATGAGCGCGACGATGTGATCGACCGTCTTTGGCGCCTCGTTCGGGTACGTTTCGACCTCGAACGTGCCCTTCATCGTCTCGACGACAAACACCGGTCCGGCCCCTGGAGACTTCGCCGCATTCGCTGGGGCTGACGGGGCGGGTCTGGCCGGCGGCTTCGCGGCCTGCGCGGACAGGTTCACAACCGCTGCTGCCACAACGACGATGGTCAGAATGCCGCGTTTCATGTTGCGCTCCTTTGGCGAACCCCAATTCTTGGGCAAACGTCGGCGATGACGCAATCCCCGCACCGCGGGCCGATCGGACGGCAGATGTTCTGCCCCCACGTGACGAGGTACAGATTGATATATGGCCACCAGCGTGAATCGGTCGCCTTGTAGAGCGCCCGTTCGGTTTCATCGGGCACCTTTGTCTTCACCCACCCGAGCCGGTTCGAGATCCGGTGGACGTGTGTGTCGACGCAGATGTTGCGCAGACTCTTGAATCCGACAATCATCACCAGGTTGGCCGTCTTCCGCCCTACTCCAGGCAACATCACCAGTTCCTCCAGCGTGGAGGGAACGCGGCCGCTGAAGCGGTCGAGCAGCATCCTGCAGCACGCTTTTACGTGACGTGCTTTGTTCCGATAGAAGCTGACCGGGTAAATGAGCCGCTCAATCTCCTTGACCGGCAGCGCCCCCATCGTTCGCGGCGTTCTGGCGCGCCGGAAGAGCCGGGTCGACGCCGCGTGGGTGGTGGCATCCTGGGTTCGTGCCGAAAGAATGGTCGCGATCAGAATCTGGAATGGCTCTTCGGCCTGTTCCTCGGAGATCTTCTCTACCGCCGGCAATTCAAGGCCGGTAATGGCCTGAGCCAGCGAGCGCATCACTGTTTCGATGACGGCAGGAGCGGGTTTGAGGGAGCGCGGCACGATTACTTCAAGCTACATTAAGAACGTGAGACGTCCAATCACGGCCAGCGTGCTCCTTGTGGCAATCCTGTCAAGCGCCTGCGGCAAGCCGCTGCACGTCGGAACGCTGCAGCTTGGCAACCGCCTGAATGGCGACAACACGATCGGCAACCACACCACGCGATTCAAGCCTGACGACAGAATCTTTGCCGCGGTACTGACCGACGACACCGGATCGTCGCGGATTGCCGCCCGGTGGACTTATAACGGTCAGATGGTGAGCGAGGAAGAGCGCAGGGTTTCGTACAAAGGGGCCGGCGCGACCGCGTTTGAATTCAAGAGCGCGAGCGGCTTCCCAGTTGGGGACTACAAGGTCGAAGTCCTCGTAGACGGTGAATCAGTCGCGTCACGCGATTTCCGGGTCGAGTAGGCCGTAACCGCGGAGGCGTGACGCCTCGGCCGGTCCGTTCCACTGCAGTTCATCGACCGAATCAAAAAGCGGAATGTCTGAACGAAGGGTCGCGAGCCTGCGGAAGAGGAACGCGGAGTCTCGCTGGTGATCGAGCGTATATGCCAGCGCTGCCGGCTTCGCCACATTGACGCCCGTCCACTCGCGTGAATCGCGCGGAATCGATTCGAGGTGGCCGAATCGCGCGAGCACCGCGGCCGCCGAGCGCGCGCCCCATCCAGACAAGCCCGGATAGCCGTCGGCCGCGTCGCCGACGAGTGCGAGGTAATCGGGAATGGAGGCAGGAGGGACGCCGAACTTCTCGACGATTCCAGCCTCGTCGCGAACAATGCGCCTGCGCCGATCCATCTGGACGATCCGCGTTCCGCGTACGCACTGCGCGAGGTCTTTGTCCGGCGTGCAGATGACGACCCGTTCAACGCGGGGATCGCGAGCAGCGGCCGTCGCGGCTGCCGCCAGCGCATCATCGGCTTCGAATTCCACCATCGGCCAGGTCGCGATACCGGCTGCGGCGAGCGCGTCCTCGAGAAGAGGAAATTGGGTCAGCAAGTCCGGTTCGATACCCTCGCCGGTCTTGTAGCCTGGCCAGAGGTCGTTGCGGAACGATTCGATGACGTGATCCGTTGCGACGCCGACGTACCGTGCGCCACTGTTGATCATTCCGAGCACGGACGTCACCACACCGCGGACAGCCGCGACTTCCCGTCCGTCCGCATTACGGACGGACGGCATCGCGTAATAGTGGCGGAACAGCTCGTACGTGCCGTCGATGAGGTAGATCTCCAACGCGAACTCCGGGATCACAGTATCCTGCGAACTCGATGTCTCCCAAACGTTCTTCCGGATTTGCCATCGAGCCGCCGATTGAGCCGATGCTGGCGAAGCTCTCCGAGGAGCTCCCGCCGGAAGGGTCGTTCCTCTATGAGCCGAAGTGGGATGGATTCCGCGCGATCGTCTTTCGAGGAGGCCCTGACGTCTACATGCAGAGCCGCGACCTTCGTCCACTCGACCGCTACTTTCCAGAACTGCATGACGCGCTGATTGAAACGCTCCCGGACGGCTGCGTCATCGACGGCGAGATTGTCATCGCGACCAGGCATGGTCTCGACTTCGACGCGCTGCAGATGCGGCTTCATCCGGCGGCATCGCGGGTCGCCAAGCTGGCGAAGGAGACACCGGCGCGTTTCGTCGCATTCGACGTGCTCGCGGCGGACGGCAAGGACCTCTGCGAGATGCCGCAGACCGAGCGGCGGGCGGTACTTGAAAAGCTTCTGGCCAGAGTGCGGCCGCCAGTCCATCTCACGCCAATGACACGAGACCGCGATCTCGCGGTCGAGTGGCTTGCGCGCTTCGAGGGCGCAGGGTTGGACGGGGTCGTCGCGAAGGCCGAGGACGCGACGTATCAGCCGGGGAAACGAGCGATGCTGAAAGTGAAGCATGCGCGCACGGCCGATTGCGTTGTCTCCGGGTTTCGCTGGCACAAGAACGGGAAGAACACCCTTATCGGATCGCTACTGCTGGGCCTCTTCGACGACAAGGGCGTGCTCCATCACGTTGGCGTCACTTCTGCGTTCAGCATGGCCGTGCGTCGGGAGCTCGTTCAGGAGCTGAAGCCGCTCCGCGTGAATGCGCTCGAGAAACATCCCTGGCGGGAATGGGCCGAAGCGGAGGCTCATCATGGGACGCGCATGCCTGGCGGACAGAGCCGCTGGAGCGCCGGAAAAGATCTCTCCTGGGAGCCACTTCGAATCGAACGCGTCTGTGAGGTGAAGTACGACCACATGCAGGGCGATCGATTCCGCCATGCGGCAGTCTTCCTCCGATGGCGTCCCGACAAGAAGCCGAAAGACTGCCGCTACGATCAGCTTGAAGTCACCAAGCCGTACGAACTCGAGAAGGTGTTTGGCAGTGTCTGACGAGCGCTAGTAGCCGGGGACACTTCCAGGTTTCAAGATGTAACGTCCATCGTCGTCTGTCGAGCGATACACCTTATGGCAATCGGTGCAGGACTTGTTCAGATCCTGCACTGCCGCGAGCGCGACGTTCGAATCGAGCGTCGGCGCGCTGATCAACTTGTCCAGCCCATCGAGCTTCTTGAGAACCGTCTTGGTGAATTCCACAGCATCAGTTCGCTTGTTGGCGACCCAGAACGTCTGCGCCTCGGCGATTCCCTGCTGCAGCGTGAGGAGATTCTGTTTTGCCGCCGCCTGATTGCCGGCCACGATGGCCTTTACGAGCGCTTGCTGCGCAGGGCCGTCTTTCTTCATAACGCGGTCGAGCTGCTCGAGGCTCGGTTTTCCCTGGGCAGCGGCCACCGCTGCCATCACCCACACAATTGCAAGCACACCCGACCAGGACCCAAAACGCCGCATGATTCCTCCACAGAGATTTCGCCAGTAATAAGACGGGAATTGCGTTGACATTGTTCTATTTCCGCGCCGCCAGGTAATTGACGATCGCGGTCATCTGCTCCTCGCTGAGCCGATCACCGAATGGGGGCATCGTTGCGTCGAACTGCACCGATGGCGGATCGGTAATCCAGTCGCGCAGCCACTTCGCATCGTGCTTCGCACCGACACGGCTGAGGTCGGGAGCGACGGTCGCACCCTCGCCGTCAAGGACGTGGCATGTCGAACAGTACCGGCCATAGACCAGGACGGCTGGTTGATTCGACGTCTGCGTGGGCTGCGACACGCCGGCCCGGATGCGGCGCATGTAGGCGACCACCGCTCGCCCCTGACCTTCCGTCATTGCGCCATTTGGTACCGGTCGCAGGTCTGGCGCGATCATCTGCGGGTCGCGTACGTGCGCCACCAACCATTCGGGATCGCGCCTCGCGATCGTCTCCTCCACCGGATTGGCAACGCCGCCCTCCTGGTGACACGTCTGGCAGCGCGCGTCGCGCGCGAACTCGTACCCGGCCAGCGAGAGCGGCGCCCACTGATTCGCATCGACGGTCCGCGGTGTGTCACGCAGGCCAAGAGACGTGAGCACCGCAACACCAAGCAACCCTCCGCCGAACACGGTCATCACCGTACGCCGCCGCGACGGCCGCCGGTCGGCGTTGCGATCGATGAACGGAAGCAGGAACAGCAGTCCAACGACGAGACCGGGAATCACCATCGTCGCGACCGGCTCGAAGGGCCCGGGAAAGTACTTCAGCAGCTGAAAGAGACTCAGGAAGTACCACTCCGGCCTCGGCACATAGGTCGCGTCGGATGGATCGGCGATCGCGTCGAGCGGCGCGCGCACAGTGATCGCGAGCGTCAGCAACGCCGCGAAGACGACAGCAATCACGATTGTGTCCTTCAACGCGTGCGCCGGATAGAACGGGTGCCACTTACCTTCGACGTGGACGAGCGGTCCGGCAATGCCGTGGCGCCGCATCAGATAGACATGCGCGATCGTGAACGCGATGAGCGCGGCTGGCAGCAGAAACACATGCGCGGCGTACCAACGCAGCAATGTGAGCGCGCCGAGCGTATCGCCGCCCCTCAACACGCCCGCTATCTGGTCACCCACAATCGGCGTGCTGCGCGCGATATTGATCGTGACAGTTGTCGCCCAGTACGCGCGCTGGTCCCAGGGCAGCAGATATCCACTCAATGCGAAGCCCAGGATGATCAGCAGCAACAGAACGCCCGTGATCCACGTCACTTCGCGCGGCTTCTTGTACGCGCCGAAGATGACGACGCGCAGCATGTGGACGACTGACGCGACGACGATGAAGCTCGCGCCGAAGAAGTGCAGGCCGCGGAGAATGCGACCGAACGTCACCTGCGTCATGATGAACCGCACGCTGTCGTAGGCGGACTCAGACGAAGGGACGTAGTACATCGACAGCACCACCCCAGTCAGCAGCTGCACGCCCAGCAGAAAGAGCAGGATGCTGCCGGTGACAAACCACCATCCAGTTCCGGGCGGAAGCGGCTCCTCGAGCAGATGCCTCCGCGCGGCACGGTAATTCGTACGGTCGTCGAGCCAGTCGAAAAAGGATTCCACGTCGGAGCCGAATGGTTATGCCTGGATGAATACCTGGTCGCCGTCAACGCGGGTGGTGATGGTCGCGAGCGGCGAGGGAGGAGGGCCTGCAATAACAGCGCCTGTTCGATCGTAGACACCGCCGTGACAGGGACATTTGAGCTGCTTTGCCTCGGAATCCCAGCTGACACGGCATCCGAGGTGGGTACACGTGGAAGACAGCGCGGTGACGCGCTCGCCTGACTTCACCAGAAAAACTACGTAACGTTCGACGGTTTGCGTAAAGCCGTCCTGCCTGCTCACCCGAACCGTAACCGGCGTTGGTTCGTCCTCCGTGAGCGCGTCCAGCGATCCCGCCTTCAGCCATGTTTCACGACGACGCAGAAAGCTCGGACCGACAACGGCTCCGCCGAAAAGTACGGCGAGCGTCCCGCCGATGGCACCGTGAATTGAGTTGACGGCTGCCGCGAGAAACCTGCGGCGTTCGTTTGGTTTCCGGATCATGAAAGGCTGGGGCTCTCTCTTTTTACTATGAGAGGCCCCAGCCTGTTTACAAGAAGTGTTAACGCGTGCCGGAGGCCGCCTTCGTGTTGATGTTCTTCCGCAGCCAATTGTCGATGAACTTGACGATCTCGTCGCTGTTCCGATCGAGAAACATCTCGTGCATATTGCCGCGGATGCCTACGTCCTCGAGACGGATGAACTCCACCTTGGCGCCCGCCTGATTCAGCCACTTCGGAATACACACGTCGAAGACGCGGTGATACGTGCCTTCGGCTGACATCGAGAGGATCCGCATGTTCTGGAAGTGCACCAGCTTGCGTGCGGGTTCGTCCTGCATGTAGCAACCGACTTCGTCACCCGGCCGCTCGGACGGCTCGAGATGCACCTTGAGCTCGGACGGGCTCTTGATCGGCGGGTCGAACTCGTACGGATTCGTCGTCAAGCCCCAGGAATTCGGATTCGTGCGCGTGTAGGCGACCTTCGCGGTGTCGACGTTGCCGATCTGAGGACCGCCCGGTTCGATCGACACCATGCCCGCAATGAACTGCGACCGCTTCTCCGCGACGTCGAAGCCAATGCCACCGCCCTGCGAATGGGTGAGCAGGATGACCGGCTTGCCGATGCGATCGAGCAGCGCGATCCCTGCAGGGACCGCGAGCTTTGCCTGATCGCCGACAAACTGCATCTGGCCCTTGATGAAGTTGTCGAAGACCGGATCGCCCTTCGTGCCCTTCTTCGGGGAATCGCTTGGCCACTGCGTGTACTTGTTCATGCGCGGGAAGTCGCCGCCCGACAGCACGGGCCCCGTCCAAATCTGAGACAACTCGGTGGCCGTGCGCATGCCGAGCTGACCGTCAACACTCGGCACATACGGCGAGCGTCCGCGCGCGGGGTAATCCACCATGTAGACGACGTAGCCCTGATTAATCAGGTAATACGCCCAGCCGGGACGTCCGTCGGGTGTCTGCTGCCACACGGCGCCGGTCTGTCCGTTGCCGTGGAACATGACGATCGGGTACGGCTGCCGCACCTGCTTCGGCACCCACACCTCGACGTACATCGCGCCGTCCATGTACTCCTTGCCGGGCTCGCCGACGTACTCGCCGCCCACATAGAAGTGCGCCATGCGTCCGAGGTTCTCGGTCGAGAAGGTCGGAATGCCCGTTGGCGGCAGCGCAGTCGAAGTCGTGCCGCGGCTTCCGGTCTGACCGCCGACGCGGATGCCGACCAGCAACGCGATCGTTGCGGTCAGAAGAATCGCTGTAAGCGTTCGCTTCGTCATGTTTTCCCCCAAACGATGTTGCACGTCGATCCGGCTTGGGCCGGACCACCTTCTCTACGGAGCCGGCGGCGTATTCGGCAGCGCTCCTGCGCTGAGCGTCGAACCGTTCGCCAGCGTAATCGTCACGATACGGCCGATCGGCGCGCCGTTCTTGACAGCCTCGAGGACAACCGTCACCGGATCACCGATGTTGAACGCTTTCCTCGACCAGCCGCGCTGGGTCATCGCCGTCGGATTCTGAGTTTCGAGCGCCCAGTTACGGACGCTTCCAGTGTCGTCCATCGCATCGATTTTCAGAAAGCAATGGGGGTTGGCCCAGATCCACTCGGTAACGGTCCCTTTTAGCGTCACCTGCTTCGACGTGTCGAAACTGGCGTTGCCGTGGTGCGCGAAAAGCGTACTCGCACTCACAGCGACAGACGACGCAATTACGAAGACGCGCAAGCCGTGCCGCATTAAGGGACCTCCGCGGAAGCAATACCCGGAGGGCTTGGAAATTAACACTCGCCGCCAAGAGTGTCCAGAGCTGCCGCAGACCGTAAAATGCGGACTGATATAACTCGCACGGCAACGCTGATTGGCGTCGTAACCCTACTTGCGGCGGCGACGGCCGCCCCTCCCCCCAGGGCGAAAGGCGCTCAGGTCGTCAGTCGCACAATCGATGAGTCTGGGGGTGGGTTGCCCGGCGTCACGGTAACCGTCCGTAGCGGGGCATTTCAACGTCAAGCGGGGTCGCAGGCTGATGGTCGATTCGATATCGCTGGTGTTGCACCAGGCGTCTATTTCCGTGACCGGGATCCTTCCTATTTTACGGAGATCAGGGACGGCGACGCCGTCGACCGGGTCATGAACACCATCAGGGCAGTGCTTCGCTAGGAAACGGGCGACAAAGGCGCCTGACCGGCCAACACCGCAGCGACGTTCCGCACCGCCAGATCTGCCATCGCCGTTCGCGTTTCAACCGTTCCGCTGCCAAGGTGCGGGACCAACATCACGTTTTCGAGCGTCAGGAGCTCCGGTTCCACCTTCGGCTCGGCCTCGAAGACGTCGAGCGCCGCTCCAGCGATTAATCGAGTCCGCAGCGCCCAGGCCAGTGCTTTCTCGTCGACAACCGGACCGCGTGAGGTGTTGATCAGATATGCGCTTCGCTTCATGCGCGCCAATGCAGGTTGATCGATGAGGTGGCGCGTCTCCGACGTGAGCGGACAGTGCAGCGACACGATGTCCGAAGTGGCGAGCAGTCGATCGAGCGGCATCAGTTCCGCGTCGGAGTCGTCTTTCGCCGTACGGCTCGTGTAGGCGATGTGCGTTCCGAACGCACGTCCTCGAGCGGCAACCGCGCGGCCGATTCCGCCGTAGCCGACGATGCCGAGCTGTTTCCCCCGAAGCTCCGCACCAAGCATGAAATCGAATGTCCAGCCGCGCCATTCCCCACGGCGAATCAGCCGTTCGCCCTCGCCGATTCTCCGCGTGATGCCGAGAATGAGTGCCCACGTGAGGTCCGCGGTTGCGTCGGTGAGGACGCCCGGCGTGTTCGTGACGATGATGCCGCGCTCACGCGCCGCGGCGACGTCGATGTTGTTGTACCCAACGGCGGCGTTCGCTATCACCTTCAGCGCAGTACCGGCTTCAATGACCTGCCGATCGATGGCGTCGGTAATCATGCTGACGATCGCCTGCTTGCCCACGACCCGCGCGACCAGCTCGTCATGCGGCATGACGTCCACGCCGTCACGCTGAAACCGATCGACGTCACCGACTCGTTCGAGCCGGGCACTCACAGAGGACGGAATCTTCCCGGTCAGGAGGATGGAGGGTCGCGTGGCGCTCAATGTCCCATCGACTTGCAGTAGCCGCAGTGGTTACACGGCACAGTCGGCTCGATGATGCAGGGGCCTTCAGCGTCGGCGCCGGACGGGACGGTGAAGGTCAGGTGCGAGGGGTGCGACAGGTGCAATGAGTGCGAAGGGTGCAGGGTGGTGACCGCGCCGCTCTGCACCCTGGCAATTGCCTGCCGCACCATCGCACGGAGTTCGTCGTCGGTCATTCCTGGATATCCACGGTGTCGATGATGCCGACAATGGCCGCGTCCACCGGCGCCGCCTTGCGGCCGAGCGCTTCGCCCGCGGCGCGTCCCTCGAGCACGATCAAGACTTTTTCGCTCACGCCGGCGCCGACCGAGTCGACGGCCAGCAGCGGCGTCCCGCGCGGCTTGTCCTCGAGAGTCACAGGCTGCACGAGCAACAACTTCGCACCTTCGAACTTGCGGTGCTTCTGTGTCGAGACAACGGTTCCGATCACGCGCGCGATCTGCATATGGCAGCGGGCCGGCTGAAGCCGGCCCTACGATCCGGGCGCCCTAGCCGCCTCCTGCGGTCGTCACATCGGCTCCACGTCGTAATGATCGACGATGCCGACGATGCCCGCGTCCGCTGGAACCTCAACCGGATAAAACGGAAAGCTTGCTTCCTTGCCGCGGACGAAAAACACCGTCTCACCGACGCCCGCACCGACGGCATCGACGGCGACGAGCGTGCGGCCGGCGTGCGATCCGTCCGCCGCAATTGGCTGCAGCACCAGCAATTTTATCCCTGTGAGGTTGTCGTCCTTGCGCGTGACGACGACGTCGCCGATCACTTTCGCCAGCTGCATCAATCTCCCGCAGCAACGTCGACCGTGTCGACGATGCCAACCACGGCGGCATCGACCGGGCAGTCTTTCATCCCTGCAGCCATGCGTGCGGAGCTGCCGCTGACGATGAGGACAGTCTCTCCGACCCCAGCGTCCACGGTGTCGACCGCGACCAGATAACTCCCTTCGGATTTGCCGTGCGGATCCATTGGGCGTGCCACGAGCAGCTTGTGGCTGACGAGCCGCGGATCCTTCCGCGTCGCGACAACAGTACCGACGATGCGGGCAAGGATCATGGTTGGAGGGAACCCGTTCTAGACTTTCGCGGTGTTCGCTTTCCCGATCGGCAGCGCGTCCTCGAGGTTCGCGTGCGGTCGAGGGATGACGTGCACCGAAACGAGCTCGCCGACGCGACGGGCGGCAGCGGCGCCGGCATCGGTCGCGGCCTTCACTGCTGCGACATCGCCGCGAACGATCGCGGTGACGTAGCCGGCGCCGATCTTCTCCCAGCCAACCAGCGTAACCTTCGCGGCCTTCACCATCGCGTCAGCCGCCTCAATCATGGCGACCAGCCCTTTGGTTTCGACCATTCCGAGCGCCTCACCCATTCTTCGCTCCTGGCGGGTACGCCTCGCGTGCCGCTCGCGCGCCGGCGGAACGTGCGCCCACTGTTAATCTCTCAGATTTTTGACTGCGTCGGCGATGAGTGCCGTAAGTTCGCCGTATGTTAGCCGAATTTCTCCATCAACGCTTGCCTGCCGTACCCGCGTCGCGATGTCGGGCACGAGCCGCTCGGTCGACGACGCCGGTGCCTCGAGCACCTGACAGAGTGCCTGATCGCGTTCGGCTTCGGCCGGATCGGCGCACACCGGTGCAGGCGATGCGATACCGTACATCCCCCGCAGTCCCTGCAGCCGTTCGACTTCCTCCCGCGACAGAAGATGCTCGCGTCCGAGCAGCCGCGCGACGAGGCTGATCGTCGCAAAGTGTTCGATCGTCTCCATCTTGAAATGCGCGTTGAAGACGCTGTTGCCGCAGGTGACCGCCCCGTGGTTGGCGAGCAGCATTCCATCGTGTGCCTTGATGTACTTGCGAACCGCCTCCGGCAGCTCCGCCGTCGAGGGTGTCCCGTACTCTGCGATCGGAATGCTTCCGAGCGTCGTGACGACCTCGGCGAGCACGGCGCGCGTCAGCGGAATGCCCGCGACCGCAAAGCCTGTCGCAGTTGGCGGATGCGCATGCACCACGGCATTGACATCGGGGCGCTCGCGGTAGATTTCAAGATGCATCGGCAGCTCCGACGATGGATCGCGATCGCCCGCGAGCTTGGCGCCGTCGTAGTCGACGACCACCATCATGTCAGGCGTCATGAAGCCCTTGGACACGCTCTTGGGCGTGGTCACCAGTCGGCGATCGTCGAGACGCGCGCTGATGTTTCCGTCGTTGCTGGCGACAAAGCCGCGTGCGTACAGACGACGGCCGACTTCGACGATGTCGGCGCGAATCTGTTCTTCGGCTCGCGTGCTCAAAGCTGGGCTGCCTTCGGCCAGGACAAGTCCGGCATCACCGGGATCGATATTCGCTTCTGCATTTTTCGGAGCAGAAGTAGTTTCCCCCATCCGCGATCGCTGAATCGGGCGACACGTACGTGCCGCAGACCGGATCGCGTACAAGTTTCACAGGACTCGGCTCTCGCGAGGCGGTCGTCCTGCGCGACCCGGCGGAGATTGCGACCATGCTGCCGACTACCCGCCATACGGCTCGGATGACGAGCAAAAGAACAATGATCTCAAGCAGCGCGCGCAGCATGGCGGGCCGAATCAATTCTCCTACAAAACGAATCGGTGGTCTGAGTCACTTCTGAAGCAGCCGATCGTTCGCGCCGATATCCACTGCACACAGCTCGACGCGAGACAACTCATCATGGACATTGATTTCACTACTGGCTTTGTCTGGTTCGCGTCGTTTCTCTTCTCCACAACGGTTCACGAGGCGATGCATGCGCTGGCTGCATGGCGGCTCGGCGATCCCACGGCCTACAACGGTGGCCAGGTCACGCTCTCGCCCGCTCCCCACGTCGCCCGAGAACCAGTCGGCATGCTGCTGGTGCCCCTGGTGACATCAGTGACGCAAGGGTGGGCTATCGGCTGGGCGAGCTGTCCGTACGATCCGGTCTGGGCCGAACGGTACCCGCGACGTGCGGCCGTGATGGCCGCCGCAGGACCCTTCGGAAACTTCATGATCGCCCTCGCTGCGTTCGTGGTGATCCGTAGCGGGCTCGCGTTCGGATGGTTCGTGGCTCCAGAAACCGTGTCGCTCGATTCAATCGTGGAGTTCGCCATACGCGGGAACTCGTACGTCACGACGATGCTGTCGGTGCTGATTGTCCAAAACGTTTTCCTCGGAGTCTTTAACCTACTGCCATTGCCGCCGCTCGACGGGTCGGCCGTGCTCACGGGACTGCTCCCAGAGCGTCACGCGGTTGCCGTGCGCAACTTCTCGACGAGTGGAATGATGTCGATGGTGGGCCTGCTGATCGCGTGGCAAATTTTTCCGATGGCCACCGACCCGCTCTTCTCGCTCGTGCTTCGACTCCTCTATCCGGATGCGTCCTATTACTGAACGCTAACCGCCCGGCGGCGGTGCGCTGGGCGCGGGCGCGCGGCCCTGGGCGGCAGCAATCCCCTGCAGCCCCTGCTGGGCGGCCTGCGCCTCGGGGGTGCCGGGCGCAAGCTGCACGACCTGCTGCCACGCCTCAGTGGCGCCCTGGAGGTCACGCTTTCCGAACGCCAGCACGATGCCTTTGTTGAACAGCGTCTTGGCGTGCTTCGGATTGATTTTCAATGAATTCTCGAACTGCTTCAGCGCCTCGTCGGTGCGTCCCGAGTAGTAGTAGCTGACGCCCAGATCGGTGCTCGCATCGGGGTTCTTCGGATCCAGCGTGAGCGCCTCCTCGTACCACTTGATCGCATCCGGATACCGTTCGGCGTCAAAGTACGTGTTCGCCAGCTGCACGTGCGCGCCGACGTTCTTCGGATCGCTCTTGATGATCGTCAAGAGGCTCTGGACCTTCCCCTCGTCGAGCGCGGGCGGCTGCCGCGTTCCCCCTGCTGCCGCGTCACCCGAAGCGGGTGCTGCCGCCGGCGCAGCCGACTGCAGTTGCACCGGCGTTGCGTTTCGCCTGCCCGCCTGCTGCGTTCCGATCACCCATCCGAGGATGATGCCGAAGCAGATCCCGGCGATGGCAAAGACAATTGACTCGGACTTCATGTGGAGCTCTGGTGGCCTCCTAAGTCTAACTGCTGCCGGGCCAGGCCGCAGAAGGAGGTTGGCGCGGCAAAACCGTCAGGCGGCAAGGACATCCAGAAATTCACGAACGCTGCGCGCCAGACCCACAAACACCGCATGGCTGATAAGGGCATGGCCAATCGACACTTCGTCGAGATATGGCAGGCGGCGGAACTGTACCAAATTGTCGAGATCGAGGTCGTGGCCCGCGTTCACACCAAGACCGAGCGAGTGCGCCAGCTCCGCGGCCCGTGTATATCCGGCGAACGACTCGCGCGCGGGCCTGTCGCCGCGCTCGAACGCGCGAGCGAACGGCTCCGTATACAGCTCGACGCGATCTGCACCCATCTCCGCTGCCCACCGAATCGAGGCGTCCTGGGGATCCACGAACAGGCTGACGCGAATCCCGTCATCGCGCAGCTCCGACACCGCGCGCGCCAGCGCGTCGCGAGGAGTGTCAGGAGGCCACCCCGCCTGGCTCGTGATTTCACCGGGCTTGACCGGAACAAGCGTGCACTGATCGGGCTTCACTGCGTGCACCAGCTGCAGGAGGTCCGGTCGCGGATCGCCCTCGATGTTGAACTCGATGCGTCCTTTCAGCGGTGTCAGATGCGCGGCGATATCGTCAACGTCTGCCTTCGTGATGTGCCGGGCGTCGGCACGCGGATGAACCGTGATCCCGGGAGCGCCCGCATCAATGCAGACCCTCACGGCGTCAAGCACCGAAGGAACGGTGCCACCGCGCGAGTTCCTGAGCGTCGCGATCTTGTTGACGTTGACGGAGAGTTTGATCAATGGCTCACGGCTCAAGGCTCACGGCTTCCGCAAGACGGCCTGAGCTATGAGCCGTGAGTCCTGAGCCATTTTCACACGGCGGCCGCCAGGTGCTGACGAACCGCACCGGCAATCTCCTCTGCCCACGCCGCGATCTCGCGCTGATCCTTTCCCTCGATCATGATGCGAAGCAGCGGTTCGGTTCCGGAATATCGAATGAGGAGACGACCGTTCCCGGCGAGTCGCGATTCGACGGTCGATATCACACTCGCGACGTCGGGAACTGTATTCAGGTCCATCTTCCGATCGACCCGAACGTTCACCAGAACCTGCGGGTACGTGGTGAGCTCTGATGCGAGATCGGAGAGCGTTCGGCCCGTTGCCGCCATCGTGCGGAGCACATTCAGAGAGGTTGCGAGGCCATCGCCGGTGAACAGATATTCGGAAAAGATGACGTGCCCCGACTGCTCGCCACCGAGCGAAAGATCCCGGCGAATCATCTCCTCCATGACGTACTTGTCGCCGACGGGGCATCGCACGATGTCGATCCCTGCGTCGCGCAATCCGATCTCGAGGCCGAGGTTGCTCATCACGGTAGCGACCACGGCGTTCCCCTTCAGACGCCCCTCGCGCTTCATCTGCCTCGCGCACATCAGCATCACCGCATCGCCGTCGACAATCTGTCCGCGCTCATCGACGAATATCGCGCGATCGCCATCCCCGTCGTAGGCGATGCCGAGCGGATGTCGTCCGTCGACAACGGCGAGTGCAAGCTGCTGTGGCGCGGTGGACCCGGAGTGCAGATTGATGTTGCGACCATCGGGTTCGCATCCGATGCAACGCACCTCGAAGCCAAGCTCCTGGAACAGCCGCGGGGCAATCGTTGTCGTCGCCCCATTGGCGCAGTCGACGATCAGATGCTTGCCCTGGAGCGCTTCCACGTTGGGCAGAATCGCCCGAAGATGCGCGAGATATTCAGCCCGGTAGTCGATCTGTTCGACCTCGGGTGCCTCGCCCGAGGGGAGGCCCCACGACTGGTCCGCCATGATCGACTCGACGTGCTGCTCCAGTTCTTCGGTGAATTTTTCGCCCGCGCCTGAGAACACCTTGATGCCGTTGTCCTCAAACGGGTTGTGCGAAGCGGAAATGACGACGCCCGCCGTGTATCCCATACGCGGAGTGAGGTACGCGATCGCGGGCGTTGGAATGATGCCGGCCCCGGTCAACGACCCGCCCTGGGTCGCGATGCCAAACGCGAGCTCACGCTCGATCCAGGCACCCGATTCACGCGTGTCGCGGCCCGACAGGAAGCGAGCAGGTGACGCAAGGCCCCGCGCCAGCGCGGCCCCCAGCCGGCGGATGGTTGGACGATCGAGCGGGTACTCACCCGCCTTACCGCGAACGCCGTCGGTTCCGAATAGACGTCCCATGGCTACGTGGAAAAGTTTAACGAATCCGCACTCTAACCTCGGCCGGTTCCAGCCGAACGACGCCTACGCGCGCTGGTGCAACAACGGTGACCGGCACTCGGTGTTCGCCGGGCTGTAAGCCTTCGGCTTCCACTGACGCTTCGAACATGGTGCTATCGCTCGTGATCGCTTCACGCGGGCCGCGCACCCATGCCGTGATGCGCGCCGGAGTCACCTGGATTCGGCCGACTGCGTTGCGCGGTTTGACGGCAATGTCGCTGACCGACCATTCCACCGGCGCAGGCGCAACCGTCACGGCAACGCGTGCCGTCTGCGGCTGCCGAAGCCGGACAGCCGGATCCGC